>SDBU01000080.1_pt1 | contig 121933 bp, 112 predicted proteins | sample 2277071 | NCBI WGS metagenome assembly SDBU01 (sample SAMN10397929, study PRJNA504765) | marine sediment metagenome | isolation source: marine sediment core GS08_GC12, 126 cmbsf | place: Arctic Ocean: Gakkel Ridge, Loki's castle | collected 2008
GCTGCTGAAATTAATAATCGCATTAAAAACAATCAAAGATTAGCTGTCATTTTTCTGTTATTAATACAATTCTGCACCGCAGTGTGGCATTTCCAATTTGTACGAAATCACTACTTTTGATAAAAGCCATCGTCAGTAATCAGGTGGGTGTATACATTGTGCGAGTTGAAATAATACGTTTCTAGGAAAGTTTCCCCCGTGGATGATTATTCTAGAAAATCGGTGGGAACGGCGAAGCCGGATGGAGATCTGTCCAATACCGGGTGGTGAAAAAACAATTGACTCTTAACCAAAGGGGAAATTGTCCATCCTGTCCATAGAGGATTAAAGTGTCCATTGTGTCTACTGAGGGGAAGAAAAGCAGCCTACGCGCCGCTATCATTCACAGACTCAGGATGGATACTTCTCTTCCGGGGTGTAATTCTTTCTCTGTTTTTCCATTTGGGTTTTACCTCCATTTTATATTATCACAGGGTGACCATTTTCCCATTTCCGTTTGAAACAAAACAATGGTGTTCTCCTTTTATGGTGTCGTAATCTTGCTAAAGGATACGAATGTCTTACTATTATTATCGAACTTACAAAAAGAGGTTTATACTTCTAGGTGAAATATAACAATTGGTACTAAATCAGGGCAAGTCACTATATCCAAGAGTATTTGAGAATAGGAGAATATCCTACACCATCTCACTCATTTAATCTTCTCTTTGTTGCACTTGCTTGTTGAATCTAAGCATAATATATTAACAATATATTACACATTATCAACTGAATTATTTATATTGAGATAAGGATCAATAAACACCTGACAAGTAATTGGAACCGTTATTGTTTTTGCTGCCGTTTAGCTTTCCTGCATGATGCAGTCAAACCATTATAAATATTAGCATTGGAAAAGAAGAATTGCTGTGCTTACCATCAATGGCCCTCTGCCGGTAAAGGGATCAACAATATTATGCTGTGAGTAATTCAGATAAATGAGTAATGAATAGATGAAATAACCAATTGAAAGGGAAGTGCTGAAGTTAATTGTAGAGAAGGCGCACGAGAAGCTCTAAGAGACGGAAGACCAACAAACTGGATATATGCAATTGTCATAATTGGAGTTTGGCTTCTATTCATAGCAATATTCATCTTGCTTATCATGAGGATAAATAATGCCAACAAACCACCGCTCCACCCAACTCTTAGATTTCCCCTCGACCTCGCTCGGAATCCACTCAGAGCTGGTGAGCTCATCCGTTAGCTGCACAATTATAAATATTATTTTAATAACCAATGGGGAAAAACGGACTACAAATCCAGAATTAATTCGCCAAGTCCCCGTTTCGGTACATGATGAACATCCTTTTCATCCCGCCAGTACTTGATATCTCCATCCGGGACCAAATTCTCGATAACCACTTTCTCCCCAGGTTTTCCCAGCGCAATAACCAGTAAAATCTCATAACCCTTAGGAATTAACAAATTTTCCCGTAGCGTTTCTTTTTTTATCGAACCAATCAGGCAGCCGCCTAACCCCCTTTCAGCTGCCCCGAGCAATATACTCTGGCAGGCAATCCCCGCGTCATATTGAAAACTATTACCGATCGTTGTGTCTCCCAAGACGATGATATAAGCGGAAGGTTTTTCCCCCTCAACCGGGCCGGACCATTCTTTAAGATAACCTGCCCAGGAAAGGGTGGGAAATATTTTCTGGTTCTTCTCTTCTGTGTTGGAGAGAATATATTTCAGCGGCTGTAAATTGGCGCTGGAAGCAGAGATCCGGGCCAGATAAATTAATCGTTCCAGCAGTTGAGAAGAAATTTCATGACTCTGAATAAATCGTCTATAGCTGCGATTGGTTTCAGCAATTCCTCTAACTCCCTTCCAGCTGGTTATAATTCCACCAATTAACGCTGTCAGCGCCGCTGGTCCTGCAACAAGAACGGCGATGATAAAAAACAAAACTTCAATAAAACCCAACCCACCGGCAAGAATTTTATACTCGCTGGCGAGGGTTCCCAGGGCGTAGAACAGGTTATGCAGAACCACCCCGACCGGAAAGGATAATAACGCAGCGCCTAATAGGATCCAGAATTTCCTCGGATAATGCCAACCCCAAACCCAAAAGCCAAAAGCACAGGATATTGATACCACCAACAGCAGGATCCCGGGGATGTTATCTGAGATCCCAATCACAGACGCGGTAACCCCGGTTATTAAACAAACAGCGAATAAGATCCACTGGCTTAATTGGATTCTCTTTACGTAATTCTTAATCCAGAGCATAAATCACCTCCGTGATGAAAGAACTCCCTATTAGAATCTAGAAACCGATAAAGAGACCGGTAATAAAACTACAACTCAGAAATTGACCAGGTTGGAGCGGCGTCCATTTCCAGGTCATCGCGCTGACCGGCACAATAACGGTAGCAGCCTGCGCCCGCAATCATGGCAGCATTATCTGTACATAAGAACAGCGGAGGAATGTGGACTCGATATTTCTTTTGAGATGAGATTTGTTCCCTTAAGGCGCGGTTTGCTGATACTCCCCCGGCGATCAAGATATCTTTAGTTTTATACTCTTCCGCCGCTAATAGAGTTTTCCTGATCAGCACATCAATAATCGCAGCCTGAAAACTGGCTGCCAGGTCAGGGATCGGTAGTTTACTCTTGCTTTTCTCCAACTGCTGAACCGTCCGCAAAACGGCGGTCTTTAAACCGCTAAAGGAAAAATTATAACTATCATCTAACCAGGCTCTTGGGAAATCAAATGCCTCAGGATTACCACCTTCAGAAGCTTCCTGAACCGCAGGACCGCCCGGATAACCCAAATCTAACAGCCGGGCAACCTTATCAAACGCCTCTCCGGCTGCGTCATCCAGGGTGCCGCCTAATCGTTCATAAACCAGATGATCTTTCATCAGGATGAGTTCAGTATGTCCTCCGGACACGATTAAAGCCAACAAAGGGAATTTTGGGGTTTTCTTTTTCCCTTTTCCCTCTTCCCATAACCAGGCTGAATAAATGTGACCTTCCAGGTGATTGATACCCAACAAAGGCAATCCGCTGCCAATCACCAGACCCTTGGCCATATTAATTCCCACGACCAATGACCCTGGTAATCCTGGGCCGCGGGTAACTGCGATGCCGTCCAAATCAGCCAATATTAAATGGGCTTCTTTTAACGCCTGATCAATAATCGGATAGATTGCCAGGATATGCTGGCGAGAGGCGACTTCCGGAAAAATGCCTCCGAATTGGGCATGAAGATCTGCCTGGGAAGCGACTGCATTGGAGAGAATTTCCCGGCCATTTTCGACCACGGATGCTGCGGTTTCGTCACAAGAGGTCTCGATCCCCAAAATGCGGGCAACCGGATTCTTTAGGTCCTCGTTTACGGTTTTCGCATCCATGGCATTAGTCATTTATATCCACCTCTGGCATTCTCCTGGAACCTATATTGAAACTTTCTTAATATAGAGTATACCGGATTGGATTATACTTTCCAGTTCTCCATGGGTAAAACTAGATCATAAGGATAATCCGCCAGAATTTCCATTGATCCATCAGGTGTTACCCAAACCGTGTCTTCTAAACGGCATCCCATTCCTTTTTCCGGGTAATACAACCCCGGTTCAATGGTAACTACAGACCCGGGCGCCAATTTATCCTCCAGGTTAGCCTCTTTCCCGAACCAGGGCCGCTCATGCACATTTAAACCCAATCCGTGACCCAGGCTGTGCACATATCCGGACTGCAGCTGGTTATCCTGCCGGATGGTTTTATGTCCCTGAGCTTCAAATAATTCACAGGTACGCTTCTGAAAATCCGGAGCCCACCGATCCACTTCCAATTCTTTCATGATTATCTGATATACAGACCAGACATCCTGGTGCAGTTGTTTTTCGGCTTCCGGTGCATATCCCAGGCACCAGGTCCTGGTGAAATCAAAAAAGTATCCCCCTCCTGCTTCTTGAGGGTAAATATCGAAGATAATTGTTTTTCCCAACCGGATTTCATCATCGGGTTTTCCCGCACTATGAGGAACTCCGGCATCCCGCCCAATGGCAAAGATCGTACCTTCTGGATTTTCTACACCCTGTTCTGCCAACCAATAATTGATCTTTGTCTTCACTTGCCTGACAGTAACCGGCGTGTCGTTTTTATTCAGTAAGACCTCATCCTCCTGAACTTTTTTGCCTTGAAGGAAAGCGGCTGTTTTGCCTACCACCCCGGTGGTAATCTCTCCCATTTTCCGGATGCGCTGGATTTCACTCTCATCCTTAGTTGCCCGGGCTTCCAGCAGAATGGATTTGGCTCCTTCTCCGATAAATTTAACCTCGGGAAGCAGTTCTCCCAAAATTGATAATGTCCCGATTTGTGAACTCAATTCGGTTTTCCCATAAACGGAAATCCTGCCTTGAGTAATTCCCAGTTCCTCAAACATTTTTTTTCGGACCAATGCTCCGGCTTTATTCAGGTCACCGCCGGTCTCTTCCAGCAATTTAACATATTCATACTTGGCTGCATTTGTTACCTTTAAACCAGTTCTGGCTGCTTCGTCCCGCTCCATTGAGTTACAAAACAACACCGGCTCTTCTCCCTTTTTCAGGATAAGGTCCGCATGGCTTAGATGCGCTTTTCCAGTAAAGTACATCATGGCCGGATTATGAGCCGCTGCACCAATAATCCAGATTGCGTTTATATCTTCCCTGTCCATCAAGCTAGTTAATTCATTTTTCATATTGGCTCCAGGTTTGTTTAAACGCATTTATGAAATTAATATCTGATTGGGGGAGAATCGTCCTGGGATCCAATATCACCCGGTCATTATCAATCCTGCCAATAATTGCGGGAGATCCACCCCGAAGATCCGCCAGCAGCTTCTGGGGGTGGTCAACCTCTACTGTCAAAACCCAGGTAGGCAGTGTTTCTCCAGGTAAGCTTCCACCACCAACCATTGATTCTGATTCTGCTATTTCGCCCAACTGCAGGGTCTTTTGCCAGTTTTCAGCCCGTGACTTGATTTTCTCTACAGAAGCCGAGATCATCTGCCAGACGGGTACTTTTTCAAGAGCCTCTTCCTTAATATAATGATGCAGGGTTGCGGACAACGCCGCTAAGGCCATCTTATCGGCCCGGATCGCTCTTGCCAGGGGATGAACTTTCAGCTGATCGATCAGTTCCCTGCTCCCAAGGATAATGCCAGCCTGCGGTCCACCCAGCAGCTTGTCTCCGGAAAAGCACACCAGATCCGCTCCAGCCGCAAGGGATTCCTGGACCATGGGTTCATGCTTTAAACCAAATGGGTTAGTATCCAGTAAAGCACCTGATCCAAGATCATCAAAAAACCACAAACCTGCCTTGTGAGCACTTTTGATAATGTCTTTTATATCCGGTTCACTTGTAAATCCAACAATTGAGTAATTGGATGAATGTGCCCGCATCACTGCAGTTGTTTCCTCATTGAAAGCACGCTCATAATCAAAAAGGTGAACCTTGTTAGTGGTCCCGACCTCAACTAGATCCGTACCGGAATGGCGCAGCACTTCCGGAATACGGAAACCTCCGCCAATTTCAACCAACTGGGATCGGGAGATAATCACCTTTTTCCCCTTGGTCAACACGGTCAGCATCAGCAATACAGCCGAGGCATTATTATTGACGACCAGAGCAGTTTCAACTCCCAGTAGCTGCTGGAAAAGGGATTCGGCGTGAATTAATCTTGATCCCCTGCCTCCGGACTTCAGATCAAATTCAAGGGTGGAATAATTTCTTCCTACCTCCCTTACTGCCTCTAAGGCCGCTTCACTAAGAGGCGCTCTTCCCAGGTTGGTGTGAACAATGACACCCGTGGCATTTAAAACCTGAAACAAGGTTGGTTTTAACCAGCTGGATAACAAACCTTCTGCAACGATGATGACGGATGCCAGATCCGGAACGGCTGACCCTTCTTGAAGATGCTCCTGCCTGGCTTGATCCAGGCTGGCCCGGATTGCCTCAACCACTGGGTTATGACCGTACTTCTCCTCCATTTTCTTTCCTTTGGATGAAGTAAGTACCTGATCAACTGAAGGTAATTGACTTAAACTTAATGAATTCATAACTAAACAACCTTAAAACAAAGTCCAGAGATGATGCCCAGCAGCCAGGTAAACCATCCAGTCATTACTCTACTGGATTCCATTCACTGCGGGTCCGAAGACGTATTAATAGTTCTACAATAAAAAAACCGATTCCCAGGATGAGAGCCAGACCATATGTGAGCACCTGTCCTTTATTGAGCCAGATTAAGATACCTGCATAAACCCCGATAAAGGTAGATTCCCTTACTATCATTTCAAAGGTAGCTGGACCAAATGGTTTAATAATACGGTTGAGGTAAGCAACCAACGGTACTGCTGTTCCTGTAACAGCAAAAACTGCGGCCGCGAAGAACATCCAACGATTTCCCAGATTGGGAAGTGTCTGGGTCATAAGGTATATCAGCCAAATCCATCCCGGGACTGCAAGAAATAATGCCAAGGGAAGGAAAGATCTGACTGAAGGGGAACGAGTTTCTTCCATGCTTCAAATTCTAACATAGAGTTATCTTACTGAGATCCCTGTGTGGTCGAATAGATAATCCAGGGACAAGTTGGTAAGATATGCAGTGTATTTCACGCATTTTAAAGCGGCTTTAATCAAATTTAACTACTAACAAAAACCAGAAACCCTCCATTTAAACCGTGAGATTCAAGTTAACGGGTTAAAGATTGCTCAGATTGAAAATTTCACATATTGAATATTTTAAGATAAGGATATTTGGTCTTTTACATACCCCTATCTGTAGGGGGTCTTGATTCCTGAAACCCCAAATCAGCGGGGAAAAACCAAAATTGAGAGGAACCTGAACCTGGTTCTATTTTCAAAGTTTTCCTTAAGATTTCCAACCTTAAATAATCGTTTTTTTTTAGGGGATTGGGATTGATACACTTGCCAACATCCGTTAGAATCATTCTTGAAGCGTTCCCCCATTTTGGGATTTTAATTAATAACAGAATAACATAACCCTCCAAGGTGTATGGTGTTTGAACTCTCGGAATGAGAGAATTTCCGGGCAGGAGTGTATTCTTCTTTTCAGGAAGAAGTGAGGAGGTCTGGGTTCATGGAAGGAAAGCAAGCTTGGCAAGCTGCTCTTGGTCAGTTGCAGATGGAAATGCCTAAAGCAGCTTTTGATACTTGGGTACGGGATGCAGAGTTGATCTCGGTTACGGATAATGTTTTTCAAATCGGCGTACATAACGCCTATGCCCGCGACTGGCTGGACAGCCGTCTTAAAAGTACCATCACCAAATTGCTTACCGGAACACTTAACCATCCAGTTGATATCTCCTTTGAAGTGAAATACGGGGCTGGTCAGGACCCTAAGAAAAAACCGGACGAATTTAGAGAAGATTCCAGTTCAGTATATTCACAGGTAGAAGACTCACCTCCCCAACGGATCTACATCAACAACCGCTACAACTTTAATAACTTTGTGGTCGGACCCAGCAACAGGCTGGCACAGGCAGCTTCCCTGGCAGTATCAGAGAAACCTGCCCAGTCCTATAATCCGCTTTTCCTTTATGGCGGTGTAGGATTAGGAAAAACCCACCTGCTGCATGCAATCGGTAATATGTGCCAGATTCAAGGGTTTGAGATTTTATACGTTTCCTCAGAAGAATTTACCAATGACTTGATCACAGCAATCCGGAGTCATACGACCCCAGCTTTCAGGGAAAAATACCGGCGGATTGATATACTGCTGATTGATGATATCCAGTTTATTGCCGGAAAAGAATCCACGCAGGAAGAATTCTTCCACACATTTAATACCTTACACGGCCAGAACAAACAAATCGTGATGACTTCTGACCGACCTCCCAAGGCCATGATTACCCTGGAAGAAAGGTTGCGCTCCAGGTTCGAATGGGGATTGGCAGCAGATATTCAACCACCAGATTTTGAAACACGAGTGGCGATTCTGCAGTCAAAAGCTGAACGAATGGGATATTCAATTCAGGATTCCATCCTCGAGGATATCGCCCATCGTTTCCAAACCAATATCAGGGAACTTGAAGGCGCGATGACCCGCATCATGGCTTATTCCGATTTACGAGGAATGGTACTGGATGAAAAGCTGGTTGAATATGCCCTGGCTGACCTTATGCCCGAGTCAAAGGAAATTGAACCGCAGCAAATCTTGAATACTATCGCCCGTGAATATGGAGTTTCAATAGAAGAACTTCTCAGCCAGAGTCGAAGCCAGAGATTCGCCTTCCCGCGCCAGATCGCAATGTACATGCTGCGGGAGGAAATTGAATTGTCTCTGCCAAAAATTGGAGAAATGTTAGGCGGGAGAGATCATACAACTGTGATGTACGGCCATGAGAAAATTACAAATCTCTTGGTAACTGATAAAAACCTCCGCCGGAAAATCGTCAACATTCAGGAAATCCTATATTCCCCTGTCGGAATCACTGTCTAATACCAAATCGTTAAATAGAAAACTGCTGATTATGGAAAACTGATCAGCAGTTTTTTTGTTATTAATCAGATTTATCTTTTCGAACTTTTGCCCAAACTATTTTCAGCCATGTCACTAGCCGCCTGGTCCAGCGGAACCAAGGAAATTCAATCGGGTGGATTTCGACTTCCGGATCCGGCCAGGGATCAAGATCAAACATTTTCTTGAAAACATAAATTCCAAGAAGTTTTAATGTAGCAACCACAGGCGCTGCCAGGAAAATCCCAATTAATCCCAATAGACTCGCCATAACAAGTGCGGCAACCAGCACTGCTGCTGGGTGTATATCCAGAGTCCTGCCAAGAAAACGCGGTGTGATGTAATTATCAAAGGTAAAGTTGATCACCAGAGCTACCGCCAGAACCATCACTGCGTACTGCCAGGGGAGAAAACCAAAATAATTGGAGGGTTGAAAAAAAGTAACCACAAGCAAAACGGAAGCTGTCACCCAGATACCCACGTAGGGAACAAACACAGCCAATCCTGTCATCGCTGCCAGCGCTACTGGGTTCCTGACGCCAAGAGAAGATAAAACTACCAGATAAACTACAAAAACCATCATAAAAATGATGATCTGCCCTCTAAAAAAGGAATCCCAGACAATTCTTAATTGGCGGGACATACGCCGGATATCGTAGTCATATTCCGGGATTTGACCGATCGAAGTCTTTCCTATTTGCTGAGATTCAGCCAGGATAAAGTAGGCGACAAACACCACAAAAAAAATTCTGCCGATACTGACCGCCGCACCCGTAGCGATCGATCCCACAATGCTTCCTGCCTGTCCCAGCAAAGGTTGAACTATTTCCAGAGCCTGATTGGCGAGATCACTGAGATTAATTATTTCCCCTACTGCGCCAAATTGCCCCAGGTACACCGTTATTTCATCTGCCAATTCAGGCAGGTTTTCTGCAAAATCTTGCAGAACACGAACCAAACTGGCTACCTGTTGGGCGATTGCCAAGCCGGCACCGGTTAAAAGGCCAATTAAAAGAATTATTATCAGCACAAATAGCAGCGTTGAACTGAGACGCCAGGACATATTCATTTTGTCAGTAAGGTAAATCACAATTGGACGGAATAGATAGGTGATGATGAAAGCAAGTATCAATAAAGAGACAATCGACCGGTAGTAGATGAAAATTCCGGCCAAAATCGCCACAATCGTTAACCCAAATACTAACTTTGTGGTGGTAGTCCAGGTTGGTGACTTGATCGATTCTTGTGAGTCCATAATAATTTGCTCAGTAAAGTTTTCTTATCTTATTTTATCATCCAGATCTATTATTTTGAAGCAATACTCCATTCTGGATTTGACTAAATAAACTCTGTAAACCACACTTGATTTATTTGTCAACCAGACTCCCTTTTTATCCATCCAGATGATATTCCCGGATAATCGTTTGACGTCCTTCTGGAAGAAAAACCCGCTGGCTTTGAAATCACTCCTGTTTATTGCTTAACCCGCTGTCATTTGAATATAAAAACGAACAAACCGCAGGGCATGTGTGAATTTTCAGGTGCCAATACTCATCTTCCAGATTCAGGCGCGGTAACTGATGCCGCCAGGTCTGGGATCCGATAGTTCCTTTCCTTGTTGAATAAGAATATTTGTAATCGTGTTTAATCAGAGCTTGCTGCAGATCAGCAGTAAAGTGTCTAGGATTCCCATAAGGTACCACTAAACTATCGACCTCGACCCCCAAATTGGATTGGATCAATTCCTTGGATCGGCCAATTTCCCAATCCAACCAGGTTCCGGTTGCAAATTTTAACTGGGGATGCGACATTGTATGACTGGCAAAATCAACTTTATCCTCTGTTTGGAGTTGTTTAAGTTCCTCCCATGACATAAAGTGATCGTTCTGAGCTCGGATATGAAGCAAAAGATCTTCTAACTGATCTTCCCCCAATTGCCTGGCTTTTTCAAATAAACTCTCGAAAGAAACAGCTCTCTCATCGATAGAGGATCCAAACCAACCTAGTGCCTTCTGAACCATTTCCTGGTTGGGTAGCCAATATTTATGGCCAGCCAGACGCATTAACCGGGCGATTTGATTTTCTCTCCCAGATTCCTGAATCAAACCTGGAATCAATGCTAAAGTATAAGGAAGCTCTACCTCTGCGAGGAGGTTTCTTCCCTGCTGCCCAAAAGCCTTAGTAGCGTCATCAACCAGGATGGCAACAGCCCTTCGAGGTAACTCTTGGTTTTCATCCAATATTTTCATCGCCTCTCGGAGAGGAAGGACGTTACATTCCTGAACAAGATATTGAAGATTTTTTTTAATTAAGTTCTGATGAAAGTTCCCGGACCGGTCAGGATAAAGATGAGCGAATAAAACAATTAAACGATTAGTTCTTAAAGCTGAAACCAAGGGTTCAGCCAGGACGAAGAAAGGAGCCAGCAATGGATGTATTAGATTGATCTTATTAAAAGGATAATATCGTTTAGGTACCATTTGAGACCACTCAGAAGAATAACCCTTCCTGAAAATATCCTCGAAAAACCTGCCGCTAGGAATCTCCTATTTATTCCTCAACTTTCTGCAATCAAACTGACAATTTTGAGGATGTTCAAATCAGTGAATATTCTAGGTTCTCTCTCCAGAAGAGCAAACAACCCAAGCTCTTTCTACTACAGGAAAAAAGATAACCCAATCAAGATCACCAACAATGACCCCGCAATGATGCCGATTCTCTTTAAATCCTTGATCACATAACTGTAATCTGGATTAAATACAACTTTCTTCTTTGCCATAACCCTATTAACTCCCTAACTATCAATTAGATTCGCTATAACAACGATCCGTTTGTTATCTACCAGATATGGGTAACAAGAAATAAGTGTTGCCTTCGATTCACTCGTTGATTCCAGGAATTCCACCTGTGTGGGTTCAACGATCAACACTTCCTCTACAACATAGGTGTAACTCTGCCGTTCTGAAAACAATATCACTAAATCACCAACTTCCAGCTGATCAAGGTTTCTAAAAATTTCCCCATGAATATCATTGTGAGCAGATAATACCACATTGCCAGATTCACCTGGGTTGGCAGAATTAATATGGTGTCCCACACCCTTTTTTAATTGCTCCCAACCATCACCCTCTACAACAGGGACATCCTGATTGATTTTCGGGATCTGAAGTCGGATAGCATGTTGAGGTCCCTGGGTTGGGATGGGAATTTCTCCATAAGACTGCACCACTGGCTGCAGGTGTTCTGGTATTTCCGCAATATTCGGCCGGCTGCCTCCCGGTGAATTAGGCGGAGTATGACCAGATGGCAAGACAACCGCCCTAATTAACGGTGTCGGGGTTAAGGTCGGTTGTTCAAGCGCCAGGGCAACTTCCCGGTTAAGTTCCTGCAGAATGTCCAATCCATTAAAGAGGATGAAGATCAAACCTAAAATAGCCAGAATCTCTACCGTGAGAAGAAAACCGTCGATTACACGTTTCCCGCGTTTCCTTGATTCATCAACCGGGTCTTGAGGTCCTTCACCTTCCGGTGATGTTGTTCGGATATCATCCCAGGAGGTTTCTTCCTCGTCCGAGACCAACCGGACGATTCGTCCCGTTTCCCGATAACGTTCAATGCGTTCATGGCGGCCTGAACGCCGTTTTTCTATCAGCAGCCTGCGTAATTCATTTACAGATAAATCTCGGGGGTCTTTGTTCTTTGCCACTCCAAAATTATAATCGGGCTTGAAGGAACTGCCAAGTCTGCTTCCCCCCCGGCAAATAATCACTATACGTTCTTATTTAGAAAATCTCAGCAGAAAAACTCGCTTTTGGGAACTCTCGATATATATTTTCCCATGCTAGAATCAGGTAAGGAATAATATTGGTCACAAGGAGATCAGGAATGGATCCAAGAATACAAACCTTAGCAAAAATCTTAGTGGAGCATTCAGCCAGAGTAGTGCCAGGAGACCGGGTAGCCATTGAGGCTACCACCGCTGCCGAACCATTGGTCAGGGCGTTATTCCAGGAAATATTAACTCACGGCGGCTTTCCTTATCCGCTGCTGAAGTTTCCAGAACAAGCCAGAGAATTGTTTTCCTTTGCAAGTGATGATCAGCTCTCGCATGTCGATCAACTCAGAAGTCAGGTTTACAACCAGTTTGAGTCCCGGATTAGAATTTATTCCTTTACCAATCCTAACCAACTGGCTGATTTTCCACCTGAAAAACAGGCCTTATTCCAGCAAGCCCAATCGCCTATCCTCGCAACTCAAATGGACCGGGGAGCCAGGGATGAGTTTAAGTGGGTGACTACGCTCTTCCCGACACCAGCCTATGCCAGGGAAGCCGGGATGAGCTTAACAGCCTATGAGGACTTTGTTTATGGGGCTTGCTTTGCTGACAAGGATAACCCCATCAGCAGGTGGCAGCAGGTAAAAGAAAATCAAAAAGCGGCTTTGTCTCTTTTTCAAGACCACGACCAGATTCAGCTGAAAGGTCCAAACATTGATCTGAAATTATCCATCAAAGGCAGAACTTTTATTAATTCCTCCGGTACTCACAACATGCCCGATGGTGAAATATTTACCGGTCCAGTTGAAAAGTCACTCAACGGCTGGGTCCGATACTCCTACCCGGCGATCCACCAGGGAGTCATAGTAAAAGGGATTGAATTGACCTTTAAGGATGGAAAGGTCATTCAAGCTTCCGCGGAGGAACAGGAAGATTATTTGCTGAAACTATTGGATACTGACCAGGGAGCACGATACGTCGGAGAATTTGCCATTGGAATGAATGCGGATATCCAACAATTTTCAGGCAACATTCTCTTTGATGAAAAGATCGGCGGAACAATCCACATAGCAATCGGCGCCGGATACCCCGAAACCGGCAGTAAAAACATAAGCGCCCTGCATTGGGATATGATCTGCGATATGCGATCCGATTCAACCATCACTGTGGATAATAATCTGGTATACCAGGACGGGGAGTTCCTTTACTGAGTTCACCAGACAAAGTTCTCTACACCTAACGGATAAACCTGTGAGGTAACCAGGCCTGACCGAGATATTCTGCAATCTCTCTCCAAAGAAACCCTGATCGAGATGCTTAAAGATCAAGCAAAAAATTGGCTTGCTCATGACGGTCTCTGGTTTCAGGCAGTGGAAAAACAGTACGGTAAGAAGACTGCAATCGAACTGGACAAGGAAGCCTGGATCTCCTTTACCCAGATCGAAGCGAAAAGAATTATGCGCCGCCACGATATTTCCCCGGGCAGTGGAATTCCTGCCCTGAAAAAAGCTCTCCAGTTCCGGTTATATGCCCGGATTAACGAACAATCTTTAATTTCTATTGACCAAAAAACATTACGGCTTGAAATGAACGACTGCCGGGTACAATCCGCTCGAAAAAGGAAGGGGATGGATGATTTTCCATGCAAACCTGTCGGGATAGCCGAATATACTTTTTTTGCCCATACCATCGATGACCGTATCCGGACTGCGGTGATTTGCTGCCCTCCGGATGACCATCCGGAGAGTTATTACTGCGCCTGGCAATTCAACCTGGAGGATCATCCCATCCCAATCTCAGAGCTGATCTAAACACTTAAAACAAAAACTATGAGAATTCCCGGTTTATATCAGATTGATAAATAATTACTTCCCTCTTAAGATTCCCCGCCGAACAGCTACAACATCCTCTGTGGTAATAAAGGCTTGTTCATCCACTTCCCGGACCAGCCTCTCAATTTCCTGAACCTGCTTCCGCCTAACGCTGCAAGTAATCACTGATACCATCCCGTCTTTCCCCCGAGCAGGTATTTCAGTAACAGCATAGTCATTTTCCCGCAATACATCGAGGATAGCTGCTCCCCACTGAGAACTAATCACCCGGATCTCAGCAAAACCTATAGCCAATTTGCCTTCCAACCACATCCCGATGACATTTCCAGTCGCAAAACCAGCTGCGTAAACGATCACGTTAAGTAGGTTTTTTGTATCTGATAATACAAGTGCAATGGTCAACAACCAAATCAAAGAGTTGATAAAACCAAGAAGCCAGACCCAGATTTTATTACTCCTCAAGGTGAAAATTACTCTCAAGGTATCTAAACTTGTCGAGATCACCCGAATCAAAAAAATAAAAAGGGCAATTAACAAACTTTCCTGTGTAAGCTGAAATGTATACATATCCGGTAATCCTTTTTTCTAAGCTTGATTTAACCAGTCTAAACCACTCTTAAACAATAACATTATCTTAACTTAATGATCCATATCCATCAGTTTAAAATACATATCCTGCGCATAAGACTTCACCATTCTACGCATGCTGAATTCAGGCGCAAGCGTCCGGATGGATTCTTTCATCCTGGCAATCCACTCTACCGGCAAGTTGCCGGAAGAACGGTCATAGAACAAAGGAATAATTTCATTCTCCAGAGTGTCATAAAGACTTTCGGCATCCATTTCGTCCTGAAGATTGTAATCTTCGTTGCTTCCATCGTTCCCAATTGCCCAGCCATTATTTCCGTTAAATCCTTCCCTCCACCAACCATCCAGTACCGAAAAATTCAGCACCCCATTTAAAGCTGCCTTCTGTCCGGACGTTCCAGATGCTTCATTCGGCCGTCGGGGAGTATTCAGCCAGACATCCACTCCTTGAATGAGATATCTCGCCAGATTCATATCATAATCTTCCAGAAAAACCAACCGTCCCCCGCTCTCTGCCATTTTTACTTTGCGATACACCTTCTGAATAAGTAATTTTCCGGGTTTATCCGCAGGATGGGCTTTTCCTGCAAAGATAATCTGCACCGGCATATCAGGTTGATTGATTATATTCAGCAAGCGCTCAAAGTCTCTTAAAATCAGGTCTGCCCTTTTATAGGTAGCAAATCGTCTGGCAAAACCAATTGTTAACGCGTAGGGATCCAATAGAGCGCCAGAAGCGATCACTTGAACCGGGTGAATCTCATCCTGGGCCCACTGACCACGGGCTCGTTCCCGCATATAAAAAACGAGTTTTCTCTTCAGGTGCTGGCGGATAGCCCAGATTTCTTCGTCCGGGATAATGCTAATATTCTCCCAGATCTCCGGATCATCAATTCTCTCCATCCAATCAGAACCCATATATCTTCCATACAAATGCCTTAATCTGCGGGCAAGCCAGGTACCAGTATGAATCCCGTTGGTGATATGACTGATAGGAACCTCTTCAACGCGGGTTTCGGGCCAAAGATAATTCCACATTTCCCTGGCTACTTCACCGTGAAGTTCAGAAACTCCATTTCGAAGGCCCGACATATGCATGGCTAAAACCGGCATACTGAAAGTTTCCCCCCAGGACACCTTGTGGCGTGCGAGATCAATAAACTGATCTCTTTCCAAACCAAGCTTCTCCCGGAAAGCCGAGAAATATTTATCAATCAGCCATTCGGGAAATTCATCACTACCGGCAGGAACCGGAGTATGCGTTGTAAAGACAGTTTTCCCTTTAATAATCTCAATCGCTTCTTCCAGGCTAGAACCATTCTTTACTAGTTCCCTCAACCGTTCCAGGGCCAGGAAAGCCGAATGGCCTTCATTCATATGCCAGATAACAGGATCGTGTCCCAACTTTCTCAGAGCTCTCACGCCGCCTATCCCAAGGATAATTTCCTGTGAGATACGCAAGTCCAGATCACTGCTGTACAAACGGGAGGTTAATTCCTTATCTTCAGCCGAATTTCCCTCAACATTGGTATCCAGCAAATATAAGGGAACCCTTCCAACCTGAATTTTCCAAATCCTTACTAAAACTTCCCTACCGGCTAATTCAACATCAATTGTTAACGGTTTTTCATTTTCATCGACCAGGGGCAGCACAGGCAATTCATTAAATCTCAGCTTAATATACTTGGCTTCCTGCCAACCATCTTCAGTAATTAACTGGGTGAAATATCCTTTGGTATAGAGGAATCCCATTGCAACAAGCGGCAATCCCAGATCACTGGCTTCTTTGAGGTGATCGCCAGAAAGCACACCCAAACCGCCAGCATAAATTGGCAGAGTTTCGTGCAATCCGAATTCGGATGAAAAATAGGCAATGAGTTCGTTCTGCACATGCCCATGATTTTCCTGGTACCAGGTATCTTCCCGTTCCAGGTATTGATCAAAATCCTGCAGCGCCCGGTCATAAAAATCTAGATAGTAGCTGTCATGGGTAACTGCATTTAATTTTGCTCTTTCCACGTTTCTCAGGAACTGAATCGGATTATGTGATGACTGCTCCCATAAATCACCGTCGATTCTTTTATACAAACGCTGAACATCAGGATTCCAGGTCCACCACAAGTTATATGCCAGTTCACCCAGACGCACTATGCGTTGGGGAAGACTGAAATGATTGGGATTAACTTTATGATGCTTTACCATTACCGAAAGGTCCTCCTCATTATAATGAGGCCAAATATCGATAGAAAACCTCGCCAATTCTACCATCGGAGGTCTATTGAGTAAACTGGACCCTGAGTACTTTTCAGCGCCAGCCATGATGAAAAAAGGTGATCGGTTGTAATCTCCGTGATCAGAAATTTCAGTTATTCATAAGGTCAATTATTCATCCCCCTGGTTTCGACCGTTTTTTTATCCCTCGAAGCGGACTTCTCCCCAGGTTCTAATATTCTCGGGGGGTGGAAGCATCTCTCCCTCTGGTCGGCGGATTAATACCATGGCCTCATCCTGGCAAACCGGCACACATAATCCACAGCCAACACAGCTTCCCAAATCAACCCGACAGATCAAATCCTCCAGAACAAGTGCGGTAAATTGACAGCGTTCAATACAATCTCCACAACCTACACATAAATCCTCGTCTATTACAACCAGAAAATCGGATTTTGTTATTGCAAACGGTTTGTTAAATTCAACCACGCCCCGCAGGATACCGCAGCTGCAGGTACAGCAGTTGCAAATGTAGTAATTTGGTCCCTGGTAATTTCCGGTGGTATGCACCAGGCCAGCTTCTTCCGCCTCGTGCAATATCTTTAGGGCTTCTTCTTTGGTGATTGCCCGATCCACTTCACTTTTGTTAAAAGCGCCTTCGATTGGCGCGAATACCAGGCAGTTTTCTAGCGGATGGTCACACGGATCACTGATCAGCTGTTTTTGCAAACGGCAAATACAATCTCGCACACCCCAAGATTTTGCCTTTTCCAACAGGTCTGATGCTTTTTCATAAGGGAATATTTCCATTTCGAAATCTATTGATTCTTCAACCGGTATCACCCGATGAACAGATAATCCCTTTCCATATATTTCTCCCCCGGATTCCTGGAAATACTGCTCAAAGAGTTCTGCCATCTCCTGATCCAGACGAGGAAGTAATTCTTCGTAAAATCCAACCACAAAAGGCATTAACCCAAAAAGTAACTCGCGGTCTCCCTTCGAGAAACGGATCAACCCCTTCCTAACCATATTCTTTAAGGTTCGCCGGGCTTGTTTTTCAGGCAGGTTTGCCCGGGAAGCAATGATTGAAGCTGATTCTTTTCCGAAACCCATTTCGCCAGCGAGCTCTGCTTCCTCCGGAGTAAATATCTTTTCGAGCAGACGCAGCTCAACTCCGCTTTCTGTTGCCGGATATTGATTTGGCAGATCATCCAATTTTTCTGCTAGTTTTTTGTATATTTCCCGGTTCATGTCAACTCTCCTTGTCGTGATGGTGAAACCCAGTTGAAGATAACACTTTTACGCCCAGGCTCAAATAGATTCAATCAATTTAGAAGCTTCCTGAATAATAATATCAGACACCTCAGATTTTTCCATCAATGGAAGCTCTTTTATGCGGCCATCCTTCCAAATCAACGTTACCTGGTTTTTATCAGATCCAAATCCAGAATCTTTCCGACTGATATCATTAGCAGCAATCAGGTCAAGCTGCTTTTGTTTCAGTTTTGATGATGCGTTTTTCTGAAGGTTCTCAGTTTCAGCAGCAAAACCGATTGTAACCCGGGGTCCAATTCCAACAGATTTTTTTCTCTGCGCCAGATCACTGAGAATATCCGGTGTGGTTTCCAAGTTAATTATGGACAAACCACCCTGGTCTTTTTTTATTTTCCGATTTTTTTCTTGAGCCGGTTTGTAATCGGCAACGGCTGCAGCCATGATCAGCAGGTCGGCATTTTCGGTTTCCTTCAATACAGCAGCTGACATCTGTTCAGCGGTTGTGCCGTCAATTTTTAAAGCACCAACCGGTGGGGATAAACAAACAGGACTTGAGATTAATACCACTTCAGCACCCTGGTCCAACGCCGCCTGGGCCAGAGCGAAGCCCTGTTTTCCTGATGACTTGTTGGATATAACCCGAACCGGATCAATCGGTTCCTGAGTTCCGCCCGCTGTAACAACCACTTTTTTCCCTTTCAGAACACCATTCTTTCCTAAAAATACTCGCAGATGTCCCAAGAGCTGGTCAGATTCCAACATCCGCCCTTTCCCTGATTTACCTGAAGCAAGATGACCTGCAGCGGGACCTAAAAGCCTTACTCCGCGTTTTTCTAAGATTTGAAGGTTTTCCTGGGTCGCCGGATGAGAATACATGCCCCCGTCCATCGCCGGAGCCACCAGTAGTTTGGTACGGGATGCTAGAGCGCTTACAGTTAGCAAATTATCCGCTAATCCGTTGGCAAGTTTTGCAATCGTGTTCGCAGTTGCTGGGGCAATCAAAAAGGCCTGGTTTTCTTCCCCTAACTCAATGTGGAGAACATGATCGTCAACCTGCCATAAATCTTGATCGATGTAAGCCCTGCGGCCTGTTACTGACGAGAAAGTCAGGGGAGAAACTAGTTTGGCGGCAGATTCTGTCAAAATAACATCTACCAATGCCCCAGCTTGGGTTAATTTTGATGCCAGGTCCACAATTTTATAAGCGGCAATTGATCCGGTAACACCCAGTACAATTCGTTTTTCTTCAAATACCTTCATTTGAGATTCCTTATTATGCCTTCTGGTTAATGATTTACAGCCAGCTGTCTTTCCGGGGAAACCGGTCCAGAACCCGAGATGATTAAGTTTCCCAAAATCTATAAGTTCCTAAGATTACCCAAGCTAAGTTGTGAAATAGAATTTTTCCTTCCATCATTGGTTCATATCCCAAACGATTCGCAGTCCATCCAGCGTTAGCCAGGGTGCAACGATATCTATCATCTGGGTTTCCCGGGCAATAATCTCTGTTAATCCTCCGGTAGCGATAACCTTCATTTCAGGACCCAGCTCAGCACGAAAACGAGTGACCATCCCTTCGACCAAACCTACATATCCGAAAATTAATCCTGACTGCATGGAATGGGGTGTATTCTTTCCAATAACAGAGGGGGGAGTGCTTAACTCTACCCGGGGTAGTTTGGCAGCCCTCCGGAATAAAGCTTCAGCGGCAATGCTAATCCCGGGCGCGATTGCTCCCCCGAGGTAATCTCCATCCCGGGAGATGGCATCAAAGGTGGTTCCTGTGCCGAAATCAACCACACAAGCTGGACCCCCGTAAAGATGCTGAACCGCAGCAGCATCAACAATCCGATCTGCACCCACTGACTGCGGCGTTTCATAAAAGATACGCACGCCGGTTTTTACGCCGGCATCCACAACCAGGGGATCCTGGTTCAGGTATTCCCGGCAAGCTTGGAGAACAATCCCAGTAAGCGGAGGTACAACGGAAGCCAGGCAGATACCGCTGATATCAGATGGTGATAAATTCTTATGCTTGAGCAAACCGTCAATCTGAAGACCATATTCATCCGGCATGCGGTTGTGGTCAGTTGAAACCCGCCAGCGAGGTCCTAACACATCTCCCTGAAATACGCCGATAGAAATATTTGTGTTTCCAATATCAATTGTCATTAACATTAGTTTTCCCTCACTTGGTTTTGGTCATTTACCAGAAGAATTGTTGGGTTCCAATTATCCGGCAAAGGTTCCGACACCAGAATATGGGACATAATAATCCGATCACCCTGATGTACGAGGCGCGCAGCCGCACCATTGATCTCAATAATGTCTGAGTCCGGCTCACCTGCTAGCGTATCTGGTTCGAATCGAGCTCCAGTTGCCAAATTCACGACCTGGACATATTCAAATTCCATGATTCCGGCTTGTTTCAGCAAGCTTCTGTCGTTGGTTATGTTTCCTTCATAGTCAAGTTTTGTTCTATTCACAACTGCTCGATGTATTTTAGATTTCAGTAGCTTTCGGTACATACTTCTCTCGATTTATTTAGATCACAGATTTGGAAATTCACATGTTTTCTACTTATAACAAAGTGTCCAATTTATTAGTAGGGTTGAGAAATCAGGTATTTGGTTGAAGTAAAACAACATTATCAATCAGACGCGTCCGACCGATAAAAACCGCCATGGACAACAGACAGGATTCAATTTCACCTTCCAATTCTTCGAGGGTTTCCGGGTGAGCACAGGAAACGTATTGAAGCTCAGCCAATTGTTCTTCATTGACCACATTGGCAACGATCTCCCTTATTTTGTCTGCATGCTTTTCTCCTTTTTGAAAAGCACCTCTCGCTGTGTTGAGTCCCCGGGAAAGGCATAGTGCCGCATGTCGTTCCCGTTCATTCAAGCAGCTGTTACGGCTGGACATTGCTAACCCATCCGGCTCACGGATGATCGGACAAATTACAATTTCAATCGGATAATTTAAATCGCGGGTCATCTGTTTGATAACAACAGCCTGTTGAGCATCTTTTTGCCCAAAATAGGCTTTGTCAGGTCGGACTGAATTAAACAGTTTTGATACTATGGTTGCAACGCCCCGGAAATGGTTGATTCTAACCCGTCCTTCTAGGGGTTTAGACACTTGTTCAACATTAATCCAGGTTTGAAAATCATCTGAGTACATACTTTTTACAGAAGGTATCCAAACCAGATTTGTTCCAACACCTCTTAACAATCCCAGATCCCGATCGATATCCCGGGGATAATTTTCCAGGTCCTCATCTGGAGCAAATTGTGTGGGATTTGCAAAAATGCTCACTACAAAACTGGCACATTCCTGTTTCGCCCTTTTTACCAGCGAGAGATGTCCTTCATGTAGATATCCCATAGTGGGAACAAAACCCAGCGGTCGTTTTAGTCTTAACAATGCTTCCTGCAAAGCATCAAAAGTTTCAACTGTTTTCATAGTTCTTTCCGTATAATTCCACCTGTGACCGGACCAATTGAAATAATAGATTATTCACAGGTGTAGGTATATTTAACCTCTTTCCCTCCCGGACAATCTCTCCACAGATCGCATCAATTTCAGTTGGTGATCTCCGTTTGATGTCCTGGAGCATTGAAGAAATATTCCCTGATGTAGCGGAAGCAACTTCTTCAGCCGCAAGGGTAGGATCCTTGAAGATTAAATTAATACCTTTTGCTAAAGCAACAGAAGCTACTTCTTCAGCTGCACAGCTCATTATCTTTTTGGCAGCTCTACTTTCGAGGAGATCTCCGTTCATTACGCCTAAAAGGGCAGTGAGAGGATTAATTGCAGCATTGATGATTAGCTTGCCCCAGACCAGGCTTGATAAATCCGTTGTTTCGTGAATTGAAAATTCGGCTTCCCGAAGACAAACCTTAAGTGGACTCAGACGCGGATGAAAACCAAGCGTGATAACCCCTTCACCACCTTGACGGACCAATCCTGGCTCTAAAAGAGTGGCACCGTATGTTGTTACACCCAGTGCAGCGCGTTTTTCTCCCAAAAGGTCGTTTAATACCGCAAGGTTTCCCAACCCATTCTGTAAGGTTAGAGCCACACTGTCAGGGTGCATCACTTCTTTAAGCTGCTGCGCTGCCCGCTTAGTTTGCCATGATTTTACTAATACCAATGCAAATAAGGGTTTTTTAATTTCCCTGATATCAGCTGTTACATCAACTGGATAAGAATTCTCCTCAGCTGCATTGATTATCCGGACACCATATTGTCGGATTGCATTAATTCCTTCTTTCCAGGTACCCAGCATCGACACTTTAACACCTGTAGCCGCCAAGCGTCCTGCAAACAACAGAGCCATCGCACCTGTTCCCATAATTAATATATCTGTCATCAATCAGGATTCTCCAACCCGGCTCAAAAACAACTCCCACTCTTGATCAGAGATAGAAAACGAATGCTCCTGAGTGGGGAAATTTCCCTGGAGCACATCATTCTGATAAGCCCGAAGGGCAATATCAATTTCTTCATGAAGTGATGCATATTGCTTAACAAACTTTGGTGTAAATCTGTCAAATAAACCTAAGAGATCATGAATAACCAAAACCTGTCCATCACATCCACTCCCCGCGCCAATGCCTATCGTTGGAATCTTTAACTTTTGGGTGATGTAAGCAGCAACCTTGTCGGGCACTGATTCCAATACCAGGCCAAAACAACCCGCATCCTCCAAAGATAGCGCATCTTCAAGGAGACATTCGGCTGCATCAGCTGATTTCCCTTGGGCTCTAAAACCCCCTAATTTATGAATGCTCTGTGGTGTAAGTCCCAGATGAGCTAATACCGGAATACCTGCATCGAGGATTGCCTTAACTGCATCCAGACGCTCCCTTCCTCCTTCTAATTTCACTGCATTCATTCCGGATTCCTGAAGAAATCGCCCTGCATTACGAACCGCGTCCTCTACACATACCTGATAGGACATAAAAGGCATATCCCCAATCAGCAGTGCCCGGGAAGCACCCCGGGAGACTGCCCGGCAGTGATGAAGCATTTCTTCCATAGTGACTGGTAATGTGTTTTCGTACCCCAGAACAACCATTCCAAGAGAATCTCCTACCAGAATAGAATCAATACCCGCCAGGTCAACTGCCCTGGCTGTTGGGTAATCATAGGCAGTCAGCATGGTAAGCGGTTCACCCAGCTGTTTTTTCAGGTGAAAAGTATGGGTCGATATTTTCTGATGAGTATCTGGGGAATCAGACATGGTACCCTCCTTAGCTGGTAGGGGCCAAATGATATTTGATCAATATTTTGTTTGTGTCCCGGTTTGGAGTCAAATCCGGGCAGCAGACATATTATCTCTTAAATCCTGAAGATAAACAAGGATTGGAATATGTTTCAAATCGGTGATTATCGCTCATAATACCCAAATTCTTGCAGGAAATCACCAAATAGTCGGTCGCACTGGTCAAGCTGGTTATTAGTAAATGAACCTTTGTGGCGTCCAACCTTTCCTTTTACAAAGTGTACTCCCTGGCGATTTTGACCTTTTTGTTCCGGGCGATAATTGTCTACGATCTCTTTAACTTTATTCTCGGTTCGGTCAATTTCCAGGAACGCAACTAATTTATTTACTTCATGGTCATAATTTGATATAAAATCCTCATACTTTACCACGAGGGTTTGATTAGAAGAAAGCCAGCCTCTGGCTATCTTTACATAAGACTCCATGAATTTAATAGATTTTTCAATGGTTGTCAGGGGAGTAAAAGCATTCTCAAGTCCCTTTTGAGACATTCTCTGCCCATCTTCATAAGCAGATAAAAGAGCATCCCTAGGATCCCGATAAATATAGGTTGACTTAATCACTCCTAGAGTAATTAATAAATCCGCTAAAGGTCGTCTCCCTGCATGAAGCTTAATCACATAGGGGCGTTCAATTATCAAGGGCAACAAAACAGGAAGCAAACGATAAAAACTTAGGGTTCCCAAGTTGCAGTTTACTTCTGTCAAAAGACGTTTCAGGGGATATTTGGCTCTAATCTGTTTTGCATCTACTCCCCCACTTGCAACAACCAGATCCTGGGTGAGGTTATAATACCAGCCCGATCCTGCCCGGGGCATTCCGACCGATAAAATCATTTGTTTATTCATCTAATTTATTCTTCCGATTTTCTGCTTTTTGAATGAGTATTTGTTTCTCATCATCTGTTAAAAAGGAAATTTTCAGTGAATTCCGTTGAGCCTGATGAATATGATCAGGTGTTAATCCTGCCGCGGGGGCCGCTTGTTCATATTCATGTCTGAGATTTATCCCACTAATGCCAGGATCATCAGTATTAATTGTAGCCAGGATTCCCTCTTCTAAGAATATCCGCAGCGGGTGCGAACTATACTTATCAACAACCCGGGTCTGGATATTGCTGGTCAGGTTGGATTCCAGACCAATTTGCTTTTCTGCCAGATACCGCATTAATACTGGGTCCTTGGCAGCACTGACGCCATGACCAATTCGGTCTGCATTTAACTCTTCCACTGCCTGCCATATACTATCTGGACCCCCTTCTTCCCCGGCATGGATCGTGATTTGCCATCCCGCAGACCGTCCTTCCTGAATATGGTCAACAAACAACCGTCCGGGATAATTCTTTTCGTCACCTGCCAGGTCCAGAGCGGCGATCTGGTTTTTATAAACTAAAAGGGTTTCCAACTCCTTCCAACCTATATCCGGTCCATAAGTACGACTGATAATACCAATAATATTAACCAGGATGCCAAATTCATTCTGCCCTTGTGTGACACCCTCCAAGACAGCTTCTACAACACCTTCTGGGGATAAACTATGCGGTTCAGCCATAAACAGTGGACTGAAGCGGAGCTCAATGTAGTCAATGCCCTCCAGAGATGCATCCTCAACGGTCTCATATGCGACACGCTTGCAGGCGTCATAATCCGCCAACACACCGATCATATATTTAAACTTATCAATAAAAGCCATCACACCTGGACGCGGTTCAGTGATCTGAACATGAGGGCGCAAACCTTCAATATCACTTGCCGGAAGTGGAATTCCATGTTTCTTCCCCAAATCCAAAATCGTCTCCAGGCGGATACTCCCGTCTAGATGGCGATGCAGATCAATCAGTGGAAGGGTAAAATCAATCAATATCTTTCTCTCCTGAAACCCTGCAGGGCGGTTTCTTTTTTCTTAAAGACCAATTATAATAAACAAAAGCAAGATTGGCTAAAGGAGATCTATTAATGAGAAAGGCAATCGCATTCACATTCGGAGCAGTACTCGGAGGGGTCCTGGGTGGTTTAGCAGCGCTGCTGCTGGCTCCCCATTCAGGGAAGGAACTTCGCTCCGTAATTCAACAACAAGTAAATAATATCCAAATTGAAATCAAAGAAGCTGCCCAGAAGAAGCGCGCTGAACTTGAGGAACAGCTGGAATTATTAATCGAGCAAAAGAAATCATAATAATCCCGGGAACCAGGTTAAAAAACTGGATTTATCCTCCTGGACTAGTGCTTTTCAATAAATTTAAAATAAAAAACACTCCCCGGACTTGAAGTGTTTTTATTTTATTCTTCTATCAACTCAAATTGATAATCAGCTTTTTGCCGGGTAAATCGTGTGGTCCCCGTAACGACCAGAACCACTTCCTGGACGCCACTATCTCCAAATGTAATCGGTATCTCCACCAAATTTTCCGTGGAAACTATTATATATTGGATTCTTGGAGCTGCACCTAGGAAAATTAGAGCCAATCGGTAAGTTTGAGGCAGTGTATTTTCGATGCGGACAAAACCTTCAGCGACCCATCCACCATCATCTTCCTCAAAATCAGCATCATATCCAATTTCCGGGATCGAGACATCATCCAGCAAGAATCCCTCACCGTGAACTGCAGCGTCTGTTATATATTCAAAACGTATTTGAATAATCTCTCCAGCATAAGCGGATAGATCAACACTTTCCATGATCCAGCTGCCGTCACCTCCAGACAATCCGTTGTATCCCCATCCATAGCTGTTGCCGGATGGATCCTCTGAAGTGGTTGACGGTGCTCTGATAATCCTCCATTCCCCACCATTGGTTGAAATTTCCAGGAAAATGTAATCATAATCCTCTTCCAAATCATACCAAGTCCAATAGTTCAGTGTGATTGAGCCGGACACCTCACTCAAGTCAAATTCACGGGTTAACCGCATATTCGATTGATCCCCTTTATTGGACCAAAAAGCATATGAGCCCGAATGTGGATGTTCTGGCAGGACCTGGACAGAACCCTGCCCCTCAAATTTCAGCGTATAGGATCCCTGGCAGTTAAATTCAATATAATCAACCCCATACTGGTGGACATCTCTATATTCCACTCCTGTCGGGCATTGATCAATACTCTCCGTGGGATAAAAAACCGGGGCATCAAGATAGTTTGAGTAGCTGAATCTTTCTGTGACGTTATAGTCATCTTTGATATAGTTTGTTACAACCCAATCAAGAAAAAAATCGTCTGCCGTAATTGTGGATCCGGTGTCAGGGTCAACTATTTCAAGATCCCGCAGCACTTTATCTACGCTCTGCAAACCGTTGAGATCATCGGATACTAATGCTTTCGTTGCTTCACTGCCGAACCGGTCCAGGAAGTAGGTTACAAAAAGAAAACTGGAGCCATAGTACGGAATGGTCGCATTGGGATCATTCGGCCAATCATTCAGCTGGGAATCTGGGTCCTGGGCATAAAAAAAATCATGAGTGGGACCATCCCGGAGACCGGTTAAAAGTGTCGCCAGCTCGGAAAATCCCTCATTCAGCCAGGAGGTTTCATTTCTATCTCGATACCAATGGATCATGTGCTGAAACTCATGAGCCAAAACTCCATAGGTATATACTTCAGTTAAACCCGCATTATCAGCGCTGAGCATAAAGGTTTCATGGGCATTGGAGAACTCATGAACCAGCGGGTGGTATTCATCAATCGAGGCATAATACCCAGCCAGATTGGAACCCAATCCTCTGGCATAAATCACATAAAGATGGGGATCTTCATCAACTCCCGGAGTCCATTCAGAACCAAAAAATTCCTGATTGGTCGGATAAATATTATCTTCAAATTCAGCGACCAAATCGTTAAGCGCCTTTTTTGAATAATCAACGCCATCTTCAATCCAAAAATACAGATGATCGGTCACAGCTGCCAGGGTTGTCTCAACCTGGAAATTTTCGGCTGTATCCGTATTTGTCACCCAAAAAGTTTCCTTCTCGCCAACTTGTCGATTCAGGTTTTCCACTGGCAGTGTCAGGGGGATGTTTTCTTTTCCTTCCAGCCGTTGGGCGATATCGATAGGGTCATTGATCGGGATCTCCGCATTCAACAAGGTCTCCAATGTGCTGGAAAATTGGCCTGCGGGAGTTTGGGTATTCGCGTTATCTTCCCGCAGCCATACAGTAATTCCATATCCCAATACACCGCATGCCAGGCAGGAAAAACACAAAACGGTGACAGCCAAAATAATCAAAACAATAAGTAATGGTTTCTTATTCAGGTTAAACTCTCCTCATCTTGATTTTTAGATTTAGTAAACACGGCAAGTGCAGCTGTGATCAATCCAAACAAGATCCAGGGGTTTGGAATAGCAAAGGAATCAAACGAGAAGGTATCACCTAAAAATGCGACAATACCCAGGAGTGAAGAAATTCCCCAAAACCTTTCTTCCTTATCCTTCGACAACCATAAATATAACGCTCCTGCAGTCAGAATCAATAAAAAAACGATAAAAATCGCTCCCCCAACCATACCAGTTTCTGCCAGGATCCGTATAAAAAAGTGCTTAACAGAAATTACGCGGATTCTACCGGGATACGGGACAATATGCCGGAGCAATTGGGGAGTTTTTGTCAACTGCTGATACGGTATAAATTTAGAAAAATACAGAGTGAAATTCCCTAGTCCGACGCCAAAAATGGGATTGCTTAAAAAGATCCGCCAAGCTGTCTCCCAATAAGTTATCCGAGATCCAAATCCGATGTAGTTGAAATAATTACGCAGGTTAAAATTCTCTTTAACAGTGAAATATTCCCACATCCGGGAGATATAATTGCTCTGGGTTCCCATTATATAAAACAAAACCAAAAACACTGCAATACTAAGGGGAATAAAAACCAGGCGGTATTTATGAAGTATTTGGGCAAGAAGAGATTTTCCCTGATCTTTTTGTTTCTCCTCCTGCATCTTATGTTGATGTCCAAAGATCCTCATCAGAAAACCAAGTCCGATCACCCCCACTCCTAAAACTAAACCCGTTCGGGAAAGTGTGAAAGCAAGAATTGTGGCCGTCCATACAAAAAGGATTCTTTCAATCGTGATCCATTTCCAACGCCACTTGAATACTGTGTAGTCTTCCAGGCTCGCTCCTAAGACCCACGGCAGCCAAATCACAATCAACTGGTCAGCAAAGGAACTCGGTTCGTAGGTCATCCCGGAAACCCTGGCTGGATTCAATTTTTGGATGGTAACAAACCGCTGCAGCTTTGCCATCACATCATACCAGCCAGGGATCAAATCGGTGACATAAAGAGCTTGAAGGGATCCCCAAATCAAAACCAATCCCAAGCCGACATAAACCCACTTCAAAGAGAATCGCAATTCAGCAATGGTTTGAGGAAATAAGCTGACTGTGAAATATACAGCCAAACCTAATAACAAGGTGATAATTGTTCTGATTTCACGCGGCAGCAAAGATATTTCCCGCCAGGGAGACTCAACTCCCCGAAGCAGAGGAATAATAGATACAACCAAACCCCAAATAAAAAAGAGTGTTAAAATAACCATCGGGCGAGGTATGGTTCTAAAAATTAATCTTGGCAGGGTCATCAAGACCACCAATCCCAGCAACGGATAAACGAGCAGAGGTCTGACATAAGCGCTGCTTCCCCCAAAACTGGCCGGGAAAAAAGGGAAGTTCGTAACAGGCAGCGTTAGAAACAATCCCACCATCAAGATATAAGTGAAAAACTTAAGGGATTTTTGCATCAGCTATTTTCCATTTGGCGTTCAGAAAACATTACCCAAATGATGATGTATATTAACAGACCAACCAAACTGCCTAATAGCGCAATCTGGGTGTCTGGATAGGTCTCAATGATTTTGGGTTGAGTGGTCTCTTCCCTGATATATAAACTGGCTGATAGACCGTGGGCCTCTTTGATTTCCTGCAGGTAATCTTCAGTAAGCAATTCATGATCACTAACAAGTGCTTCGATAATTGCCTGGTGACTCTCTAGATCGCTCTCTACAGCATCCAGAACTTGATCCAACCAAAGAATGTACGCAAGATGAGGTTGATCTCTCTCCGGGATCTCCTCCAGAACCTGCTCCCATAAGGCATCCTTTTCTGCGGCTCCCGCGATTAATAACCACAAATCCTCTCTCGTAGAGTCATCTATCCCCTGTTGGAGGTCTGCGCTTTCGAGTTCTACCCGAATAACAGCAATCTCTGCGGTAAGGAGCTCCATTTCTATCATCCGTGTTTCGAGTTGAGATATAGATGTGTTTGAAGCCCGCATCCTGCCTTCCAATTCCAGCACATCTTCACTCTCCCGGATTAAGCGAGATAAATCCTGCAGAAGGATTTCGCGCCAAGCTTGAACACCCTGGAGAGCAAATTCGTTTTCAGGGGCCTGGATTTGAAGCCGCCATATTCCAACATCATACCAAAACAGTTCTTGCATATCTTGAAATTCTTCTGTGGAGACATCCTCCCAATAAGGATCCAGATTTCGCAGTGTTGCCAAAGTTAGATCTGCTATTGATTCAGAAGTGGCGATTCCTTGCACTTGAGAAAGCTGCCAATTTTTATAATCATCCACATTAAAAGGTTCCGTTTTGGCATAGGTTGCCAGGGAGGAAACATCATACACCCTGGTGATGTCGATGCCGATGAACAAATCGGCAGTGGCTCGTTGGAGGGGTGGAAAGAGATGAACAGCACCCCAAGCTATCAATCCTGATACTAAATATACTGCGATCAGGATTGGCCAAGTATTTATAAACTGGACAAGCTTCTCCCGCAGTTTCCACTCGTTCATCAGTTTAAACTCCCTTATTAAAACATGAAATCATAATATTTCCGATATTTGTACCACCGCCATAAAGAGCCGATCATCTTTCTGATCCAGTACTTAGCAACCAGTGTGGAAAACCAACTTCCCCCGTCTCGGCGATGAATCTGCAGCATTTCCGACCAGCACTGGTCATCAGCGGTAATCGTTTTTGACCGATCGTGAATCCGGAAATCCGCCCAGATATGGCCTGCATAATAATGGGTCGTCGAAATTTTAGCCAATCGGACCCATAAATCATAATCCATTGCGAAAAACATTGCAGGATCCAAAGGACCTACTTCTTTCCACAAGTCTGCCCGCCAGAATGCTGCCGGTTGCGGGATATGCACTTGGCCTCGCCGTAATTTCTGGTAATTTGTTTCCCGGGCATTAAACCGTCCCACCTCATTACCTTTGTGATTAATAAAGTTTAAATCTCCATAGACCAGCCCGATTTCGGGATTCTCAATGAAGAATTGGACCGCTTCAGAAACCGCCTGGGGATGGTATCTATCATCTGAGTTCAGCCAGGCATATATCTCTCCGGTAGCGTGCTGGAATCCTTTATTGATCGCATCAGTCTGACCCTGGTCTTTTTCTGAAACCCACCAGGCGATCCGGTCCTGAAATTGTTTGATAATTTCAACACTCCCATCGGCAGAGTCTCCATCCACAACGATATATTCGATCCGGGGATAACTCTGGTTCAGGACCGAAGTAATCGTCTCCGTCAGGAACTCAGCCTGGTTGTACGAAGGTGTCACGATGGACACCAGAGGTTCAGTCACCAAGATTTCCACTCTCCCAGTTCATAAAATTCTTTCACGACATCCCGGGTATCGGTCACGATTCTATCAATCTCGAGATCAGTGAGTCGTTTCTTCCAGTTCCTCAAATTTGCCAGGCTGTTTAACCGCACGGCATGTTCATTATACTCAGCGACTTCGTTGGGATTACTGGTTTGGGTTGACATGATGATTTTTTCCTCAATCCTATGCGAAAAAGATATCCCTAACTTCTGATAGAGCTCTTCAAAAATTAAAAGGGGTCTTTGAGATAAATCCTCGTGCCGAATAAGCTGTATATCAAAATCTTGAGTTTTATATTCGTGGACAAGGGTATAGATCATCCTCCATAATAAAATACCTTGTCCCACGATGTCCTGTTCATCCTGTTTGCTGTGGATCATTTCAGAACGAAATGGTTCAAAATGATCACGCATCAACAGCGGTTGGTTGAGAAGATGATTAAAATTAAAATTCCACCCAAGCCGTTTTAAGCTGCTTACAAACGGTAATGGATGTCTTACCATGATCACGACTTGTGCATCAAACGTAGATATAAACCAGGGCACTGAAAGAACAGCAAAGGGATCTTTCAGCAATGCCCGGTGTTTTAACATTCGGCTGGCGAGAAAGATTGGAAGATCCCTGACGATCTTGCCAGCTGCCCTCCAATTCCGCAAGTGCTGGATTGCCATCCAGAGCTGGTACTTAAACTGAATGGTATTTTGAAAAGCGCTTTTAAATTGAGCGCCGTTATCATCACAAATATAACTATACCAGGTCTCAACAGGCTGCGATAAAACACCACGAGAATGATCCAAATGAAGTGGTTCACTTAGATAGGTTATACCGGGATCCAGAGAAAGCATTTTCCCCGCCCACGTTGTTCCTGTTCTATGAGCCCCAGTTATTAAGATTGGTTTCATGTCATCATTAATATTCTTTAATCGGAAATCCATTTTCTGGGAAGTTCAGTCCGGGCCAATCTCTCAGAATTTGCTTGTCTGATAAATGGGGGACTCCTGTTCGTCTCTGAAAGCTGCTGATCCTGATCCCTGTGGCTATACTTACCAGGGCAAAGATCATCCGCCGCCAATGGTTTAGGGCATAAGACGGCCAAAACTTGATCGCCTGGCTATAATGTTTTAATGCCTTGGCTGGGAAATCACCATCCAGTAAATAACGGGCGCTTAATCGGTACGCTCCGCCCTTTATGCGGTTTTGATCTTCTTCAAAAAAGGCTGCCAGGTTTGCATCGGTTTCGATCCAGGTCAATAACTGCAGAATTTCATCAGAAAAATCTGCCGCAAAAGCAACATTTTTTGCCTGCCTATGAAATCTAGATGCCGCCCAGAATGAGGGGATATGTTTTACCCGAAACCGGGAGGCGATTTTAATCCAGAGCTGATGGTCCAGCATATAGTGCAAGTCTGAGCTTAATCCCTGCACATCCTCCCAAACCGCACGTTTCATAAACACCGCCGGCTGACAGATAACTCGAAAACGCAGCAGATCCGGCAGGTCCCAATCACTGAACATGAGCTCATTCAGCGGATATCCTGTTTCATCAATGGTAACGGCATCTCCAAATACCAGATCAACATCTTCTTCTTCTATTGCCTTGACCGCTTGTATGATGGCGTTTGGCAGGTAGATATCATCAGAATTGATCCAGGCAATGATCTTACCCCTGGTTCTTGCTATGCCCTTATTGATCGCCTGGGCTTGCCCCTGATCCGGCTCTGAAATCCACCAGCTCAAATGGGAATCATATTTTTTTATGATATCCAGACTTCCGTCTGTGGAAACACCATCCACGATGCCATATTCCAAGTTTAAATAATCCTGTTTCAATACCGATTGGATGGTTTCTTCTAGGAAATCAACCTGATTATATGAGGGTGTGATAATTGAGACGAGCGGGGTCGAATTCATGAATCAAGCTCTTTGTTCAAATCAAAGATAATATAACCGCCGCCTTCCTCAAGAATATCGAAATTCTCATTAAGGAAGTTGTCTAATTGTTCTTGTCGATGCAATTCACTAATACGGGTAATGAGAAAATAATCATATCCTGCAGTGTACTCTCGAAAATACTCCTCAAACTGATCCATCTCGCTATCGAGGACGGGGGCCTGATCGATGTTTTCTCCACTTTTCCAGGGTTTTGGTTTGATCCAACCAAAATATGCAATTCGATTTCCATAGTCCTGGCTTAAGGCAACGACCTTTGATTCGTGCCCCACAAAATCTGCGACTTTTTTGTAAAAATGGGCTTCATTGCGGTAATCATCGTTTTGCAACATGTAATAACCACCCCCCATCCCGACCAGCAGGATGACCCCTAACCCTATTCGGGTCAGGGGTATTACAACTCTGCTCTTGAGGTATTTAATCAGAATCTCAAAAAGCCCAGCTAGCAGCACAGCTGTCAGTGGTATTAAAGGCAGGTGGTAATAATAATGAGTTGTGATATGGTACGTAAAAAACAAGCAGTATAGTATATACCCAAACCAGATCCCTAATAAAAATCCCAGCTCCTTTTTCCGGACAAAAAACAGCAATCCCAAAATAGCAGCGACAAAGATAAGTTCGTGTCCGGTCACAGCCCCGACAGCATTTTTCCACCGTAAATAATATTTCAGCTCTCTTAACATCTCCGGAAAGAATCGTCCTTGGAACTGCTGTCCTAAAGAACCAACCACTAACACACCATAAAGATGGTAAGCGAGCACAGGGATGCTCGAGAGGAACACAATCACCCAAATTTGGGTGTCCTTAATCAATTTACCAATTTTCTCTTTGCTGAGAACCAGCACGGCAAAACCGATCAATAAGAAGAAAACGGCAGTAGATTTGACCATCATTGCTGCGCCAGTAGAGACACCAGCCAGTAAAGCCCATTTCCAGGTTGAGGTGCGATACCAGCGATAAAATGTCCACCAAGAAAGGACAATCAATGCCGTCATTAAGGGATCAGGCTGAAAACTGCGGCTGGCGACAATACCAAACGGCACAAATAAATAATATGTCAGCGCAATATAAGCTCCATCGGTAGAGACCATATCCTTAACCAAGAAAAACAAAGCGATTCCTCCCAGAACCCAGAAAAAGGAGGAATAAACCCGTGCAATCCAGACATATTCTCCACCTGCAATCCTGTAAGTGACAGCAACAATGGTTTCCAGAATGGTGGGCTCGATCATGCTGTGCTTACCCTGTTTTTCCGCCATCTCACGCTGCCAGTCCTCTGCATTCTTCGCTTGAGGATAATACAATCCGCGGGCAATCAGAGCTGACCGCAACTGCCGGGTAGCTGCGAAATCAAGGGGTGGATCGGTGAGGTCAAAGAGCCGAACACCCATTCCACAAATCAGAATGACCAGGAAAACTATCATCCCCATTTTTTTTGAGGGTGCAAAAATAGTTGTGGGCATGGTTGGTTTATTCATAATTAATAAAAATTGACAAATTGCTTTCTAATTTAGAACAGGGAAATCCAATCCACTTTTGGAAAAACAGTCAGCTGCCCCCCAACTGTAGCATCTACAATCTCTCGTCCGGCATTATTATAAGCTTCTTTCGCTAATTTATAGGATCGCTCCGAGGTCTCCAAGTCTGGCAGCTGCCAACGAAAACCTTTTCCAAAATATTCTTTATTAAAATGGTTAAGATCATCTCCCTGGGATACAACGGTTTGATTGGCGCGGCCCTGGGTGGTAAAGTTATGATCTACACCAACTAATATTACTTCCTTAAATCCCATATAAAAAGCCAGCTGTAAACAAACATATGTCACCGTCGCGCCTTCCCACAACCTTCTGGACACGTCCCTGGCAAACTTTGGACCGGTGTAGGTAGTAAACAGAAAGTGGGTTTTTAGATCCGGTGTTCCCTGTGGATACAGTAGATGGTGAGCGCGCCAGGAAAAAAACTTGGGGATGTCTAGCCTTTGAAAATCCTGATAACACTGTTCAATGACCAGGTCATTAACAGAGACCAGGAAACTGGTCTGGAAACCCCATTCTTGAAAAGCCAAGTACACCCGGTTCATGCCAAAAGTGTATTCCTCTTTTAACAGGGAGATATTTGTCTGCTGCAGACTGGGGCCATTGCCAATCACAAAACAGCGTTTTCCAGCATACCGATTATGCTCTCCTTTTAACTTTTGAATGGATTCTCGCCTCCAGGGATGCAGATATGCTGCAGGACATTGGATAGCCCTCTGGTAACTGTCCCTTCCCGACCGCAAAAAGTGGAGAGCAGATGTGGGTAAGAAACGGTTAACGTTCTTTTTGAGTGCTTTCATAGTGTTATTCCGTGCTTAGCCGGGCAGTTGCTCCCCCATCAATTACCAGCGGCTGACCGGTAATAAAGGAAGATTCATCATTATCAGCTAAAAAATAAATTGCCCGGGCGATTTCCTCTGGTTTTCCAATTTTCCCAATGACTGTTTTACTGGCGAGTATTTCCATTCGATCATCAATCGTTCCGCCGCCTGCATGCTCTCGATTTAAACCTGCCCTCAGCATTTCGGTATCCACCGCACCCGGCAGCACAGTGTTTACCCGAATATTATCTCCAGCCAATTCAATAGCCAATGCCCGGGTTAATGCCAGCATGCCTCCTTTGCTGGCGGCATAGGCTGCGATATTTTTGGAGGTTGCCACAGCATGGACTGAGGAGACATTAACAATTGCTCCCCCATTGCCAGCCTTTAACAACGGGTGCAGCATTTTTACGCTCAAGAACACAGACCTAAGATTGGCGTTTATCACCTGATCCCATTCCTCAATTGTCATGTCAACAATAGGCTTCGTGATTTGAATAGCCGCATTATTGACTACTGCATCCAATTGATCCGTGATGTTGGATGTTTCTTGTTTAATCTTCTGCCAATCTTTCTCAAAAGAAACATCTGCTTGGATGAAATGTCCAAGTTTAGGGATATCTCCTTGCATTGGGGAACGGCCGATACCGATTACAAACCAGTTTTTCTTGGTAAAAATATCCCATGTTGCTCTGCCAATGCCTTTGCTAGCACCCGTAATCACAACATGCCGTTTTTTCATATTATTTCACCTCTTTCGTTGGTATCGTAGGTTATTCCCAAGCCATCCAGTAGATTGCGAATGGTATTCCAATGCACATTCTCCCAGGCCGCAGGACTTGAGTTGGCATTATGAGGAGCCAGGAGCACATTTCCAAAACTGCGCAGCGGACTCTCTTGGGGTAATGGTTCAGCCTCATATACATCCAGTGCTGCTCCGCCAATACTTCCTTTTTCCAAAGCTTCCGCGAGAGCGCTTTCATCAACGATAGGTCCCCGCGCAGAGTTAATCAGAATTGCATCCGATTTCATTATTGATAAAGCATCAGAGTTTATAAGGTGACGGCTGGTGGGATTAAGATCACAATTCACACTCACAAAATCAGACCTGGAAAGCAGCTCCTCCAGCGGGATCATTTCAACACCGGTCTCCTTAATAAAATCCGCTTCAATTTCAAGAATATCATTGCCCAACAAGGTCATCTGGAAGGGTTTTGCCCTCTGCAGCACAGCTTTGCCGATATTTCCAACGCCAATCACACCGAGGATACATTCACTCAAAGACCGTCCAGGAATTTTTTCCCAAACACCTTTTTTCATGGCTTGATCCAACCAGAAATGTTTTCGAGCAAATATAAGCATATATCCAAGAACAGAATCGGCTACCGCTAAAGTAAAAGCATTGGGGGTGTTTCCCACCATAACCCCGAATTCATCACAGGCAGCCCGGTCGATGGAATCAATCCCTGTACCCCATTTTGAAATCACTTTCAACCGGGGCAGGCAGGATTTTATCACTCGTCTCGAGAATGGGTCATCCCCGCAGATTACACCGTCAAATTGTCCCGCAAATGTGAGTAGTTCCTCTTCTTCAAGGCGTTCTTCCACGTGGGGGACAATCAGCTCAATGCCAAATTTATCAAATACAGGACGAAACCTGTCCAGAATCGGAATCATGTAAGGCGCTGAAAAAAGAACAGTTGGCATAGGTCACTCACCCGTATTATTTATCAAGTAGTCCACAATTTTAAAATCTAGGTTTGTATCAATATCCCAGGCTTCATCAGGATCAATTTCGAACAAGTAGGGAGAACTGCCAATCCGATGTCCACATTTTTCGAGGCTTTGTTTCGTAAACAGGTATAAACAGGAGTTTTCCTCAAATAGCGGGGGTAAATCCTGGGTTTGTATTAATTCTGCCGGGTTGTGATTCACAGCCTTGCCGTCAATATCATACAAGCGGGTTTGAAGACGCGTTACCGAAAACATGGAATCATAATATTTTATATTTTCCAAAAAGGTATTTATGGCATTTGAAATCGTTTCAGCTTTTAACAGCGGATTTGTAGTGTGAGTTTGAAGATAGTAATCTGCTTCCACAACTGAAATATCCTGAGCAATAATCTGGTTCATGGATATTTCATCTCCGCAAAGATGTTCCGGCCGGTCTAGAATTCGCACATCCGGGAATGAATCCTCAAGGTCAGATTTAATGAGGGAACTATCTGTATCCACACAAACCTCATCAATCTCAGGGACATCCAGCAAAGTAGTCAGGATATGGTGAAAAAGAGGTTTCCCAACCAGGATACGATAATTTTTCCCGGGTACCCGCTGGGAATGATGCTTCATAGGAACCAACGCTGCTATCCTTGTCATTTGTTTTCAGTGCTCCTTATCAACTTCAATCCGGTAGTTGATCGGCTCAACAGCACGTTCCTCAGGAAATTTATCAGATAACAACTGTGGTGGGTAATAAAACTGTTGATGAAGCTGGAGATCAATTTTGCCAGAATAGCGATACCCCTGCCAAGTGCCAAGGTATTGAAATACCCGGAATCTGAGGATATTCAGAATTTCTTTTAAAAGCACTCTGTCTCTGCGAGCCTGTGAGATATCCTTTACCGACTTCCTAATAATCATACTGATCATATTCCGGATGGAGAATTGACTCGCGGGAAGAATTTGTTTCATGGCAATTGCTTCACGTCGGTAGCGGTTATGGACCTGCTTCATTGTCTCCAAGTGAATATGAATAATCTCCGCATCAGCTGCATAAGCTATGGAATAACCTTGTTCCTTCGCCCAACTGCTCCAGGCCAGGTCCTCCAATCCAGTTAGCTGTTCATCATAGGGATGCCCCTCCCAGAGTGATTTTCGAATTGCCGCATTGGCATTATGGGTATAAGGTTGACCCTGATTCAGTTGACTGATATCTGGAAAATAATTCCTGAAAAATTGATGTTCGGAATAATGATTAGTTTCAGCGCCGCGTTGTTTTCCATAACTGACTGCAACCCGCGAATCTTCAAAAGGCTTAAGAAGCTGTTCCAGCCAATCCGGATAAACCGGGTAACAGTGAGCACTGATGATAACAACAAACTCTCCGGCTGCGACCGCAACGCCTCTGTTCAGAGAACGTCCGAAGGTAAACTCCGCAGGATTGATCTGCACAATATTAACCGGGAAATTAGACGCAATTTCAGGAGTTGCATCAGTGGAACCGGAATCCACCAGGATTATCTCTCGATCCTGAATGGTCTGCTGCATAATACCGGTTAATAATTTCCCGAGATGTTCCTCTTCATTAAAAGCCCGGATAACAATAGAACAGAGGGGCTTTCCAGTTTTGTTATTAGTCACGGTAATATCCCCTTACCACGCCAGGTCATTTTCTTCGTAACCTAATTTTGTGAGTAAATCTCCCGCCACGTTCTTAAACCGGATTTTATTCTCGGGAGTAAAGTGTTCCCGCCAATTTCCCGGTTGTCCTTTCCGGTAAGTCCCGGATTTTTTTGGTTGGATTGTTTTTCTGAAGGCATCAACCGCTTCCAAACGGGAACAGGAGAATTTTACGCCAAAACTTTCAATGTAATCCAAGATTTTCTCTAGAGTTGCTTCTCTATTTAAGATCAAATCTTCAAAGCGAATACTGAGAACCTGGGGAGTTTCCAACCATTTCATTTGAGGTAAATATCTATCCCGGACATTAGCCAGCTCAAAACCTTTTAAACTGCTGCCTTCAATCGCCACATTTAAACGGGCTTCCATCGAATTAAGCTGTTGATAATATTCGTGCATGCCATGATCTGGATACATATCTGTCGCATAAAAAACTTGCGAAACGACTAAGTCCCGGGGATCACGATAGATAAAAACTGTCGCCCTGTCTGGTTTTGTAAGAGACGAGAGGAATGGCTCCACACAGGGGATATAACCATACCTGATTTCCCCTGAGTCCATTTTTCCAATTTCAATTAGGATTTCTTTTTTTGAAAGTGGGCTGTTATCTTCAAACCTGTTAACTGGCGGAAAACCCGGTTTAATAAAAGGCCCGATTTCCGCTAATCCGGATAGGGTTTGGTGAATAAAATGCGATCCCCCTTTTGGCAAGGCAATACCAATAACTTTAGGCGCTTGCTGCAAGGCTGCTTTTCCCCAGCGCCGAACTGCTAACCATCTCCTATATTGCAATCGACCCTTTTTCAGGAGTCTTTTGACTCGATAATAAGTTCTCATCATATACTCTCTGTGATAATGTCACCATCCAGTTTGAATGTCAAATCAGCTATCCGTAACATTCAAAACATCATGAAATGTGTCTAATATCGGGGAAAACTTAATATTGAGATACTCTATAGTCTCAGGCTGCAGTTTGTCCAAATAATCACCGGGTTTTCCTTTCCGGATGTGTTTATAAATATTCTCTTCTTTAGGCTGTAACTGTTTATTATCTTCAACAATTTTTAGGAAAGTTTGGCTATTAATTTCCAACTCACAAGCGTCTAAAATACCCTTTAACCAGCCTTCAAAATTCGAAGTCATCTTCTCATATGAAGTGAGATAAACATGTGGATATTGATCTAAAAGTTCAGTCTGATAACGATTTAAAATATTAAATACACGATCGCTTTCGGAAATAACATGATCATCAATCGTGATCTCTTGGGCATTCTTCCTCTTCCTGATATATTCTTCATGCCTGTTGCTGGTCACGGGTGGAATGGAATGGCTGAAGGCGATTGAGTAGTACCAGGAAACCAGGATATCTCTTGGATCTCTTACCATGAGAATCACTTTATATTTTTCCAATTCAGAAATTCCTTTTACGAAACCACCAAAAGCACTGTAAAAATATCCGTGAGGCTTGAAAATATGGCTGAAGTTCACCTTTTTATCAGCCCTTTCACCGGTTAGATAAGGAAACTTCGTATAAAACGCATACTCATTGATATGAACGGGAACCATTCCATTTTCAATCACGGTCTCACGAAGAATTTTCTTTGTATATTGGGTAGCCGCTTTATTGAGAGAAAAATGAATGATACTTGGATGAGGGTTATCGTTTCTATGTTTACCGGCAATTAACTTCAATTCAACATTAAACCGTTTCCTCAAGAATAAATGGATGAGAATAGGGCTTTTTAAGACAAGTCGTTTTGCGGTATTTTTAATTTTCGAGAACATGATAATTACTTTGATCGCCAAAAAATATTAACTGATAAGGATAGTTTTTATATGGCCATCTCGCCACAAATGTTGCCCACAGGAAATTTTATTTCAAATCATTAATCGGAAATAAATCTGCAATATATACTGGGAGTTTATCGCGACTTAACCTGTGCCCTCTGCGTATCCCTTATATTTCAAACCTGTCCTTCATGACAAATTCTTTTTCATGAAGTATACCATTCATGATTGTCTGGATAGTTGCAGAACCTTCTGGATAAAGTTCCCTCCAGGGAAATCGTTTCAGTTTCACATAACCTGAATTTTGGTAACCATTGATAAATTTTCCGAACGGGATAGAAACTTTAAATAATTGATAATATAAAAATCGGCGAGCATTTCTCAAGAATTGGGGAGGCACCTCGATTAAATCCGCCTTGATCATATCTTCTGCTTTTTCTAAAAATTTATGGCGAGAATCTGGGAAAAATACCGTTGGATACTGAGTATATCTAGCTCTTCCCCCACATAAAACCGGAACCCCTAATAAACTTGCTTCCAATCCAATAGAAGAATTGTAAACCATGACAAATTTCGATTTTCTGATCAGCTCGTAGGATGATAACGGCTCATCAGGACCGATAAACAGGACATTCTCCATCTGATCGATCTGATAATTCTTCACCCACTCTTCAACACTCTCTCTGCTTTCTTTCCCATGTCTCATTTCATCCGGATGAGCCCGAACGATAAAAAGTGTGTTCGGGTATCTCTGAGTTGTTCGTAATACCTGATCCAGCCAGTCAAACATATCCGAAAACACTGTGTTTGCGGCTGTCTGGCTGGTATCAAAAATGACGTTCGTAAAAACAGCAACTACTTGGTCATAGTCCTGGATTTGTTCTAATAAGGCTTGGTCCAGTTCTTTCATCTCCTGCCAAAAACGGATTCCCGCCATCGTGAAATCACCATGAAATCGTTTCTCGAGATAGGAATCAAAAATTTGATCTTTGGCCTGAGATAATTCAAACCCGGGTGGAATATCAATCGGATAGGCAGGCGCGAGTTCATCTGTGAAGAAAGCCGAATAAGGCAGGAAACCTACTTCGTGAGTAATCACCCTGATACCTTGCTGTTGAGCGATAAATCGGACAGCAGCTTCAGGATAAAGCAATCCATTATAAAGAACCACCGCAGCTGGGCAGGTTTCTTCTAGGAATTTTTGAAATCCCACCATCACCGAGTTGGCTGAAATGATGAATTCCCTGAACAAATATATCGTCAAAGGATCATCCATTAAATTATGTCTGCGCAGTACCCACCTCAGGCTGGGCAGAACAAGTGCCCCAAGAGGTTTTTCTTGATGCGTAAAGCGCTTCAAATCCGAGACCCTCAATCCTTCTAGCTGTTCCAGTAAATCAGGATCCTGCTGAGAATCAAACCAATAAGTTGGGGCTGCTTTGGAAAAGCGGCGTGTATCCACCTGACACTTCTTACAGGGTGGTGGATCTGTTAAGTTTCCCCGGGTTGTTCCCAGAACACAATGGCTCATCCCGGCTCTACAGGCGAAATGAATCACAGGAACCCCTGCCAGCTGCAATGCCCAGGAGCTGATCATGGAAAAGGCTGCATTCTGGCTCAAACCTGTCAATCGTGTTGACGCATTAAAAAACACAACCGGGTTCTGATTTTCCTTGGGTCTGGCATGCGAGACGATTTTACGTGAAATCTGAAAAACCACCCAATTGAGTTTCGAGCGTAAAATAAAATTTCTCGTTTTTTTTACAGCAGGAAAGTGAACCAACTTCATCAAACCCATTAACCTCCCACAGCCTGGAAATAGGCCTCCGAAAGACGGTTAATAGCAATAACAAATCCTTCTCCTCCCTGTTGATGACCTCTCCATATTTCCGGGATCATGGTGCCATGATAGGTACTGGCAACAGTGAAAAATTTTACCCAATCGATGGTTCCCTCACCGATCTGCAGCCCTTCCCCATCCAAACCTGCGGCATCTGATAGATGTAAATGGTGAATAAAGGGCAGTAATACTTCCACCTGCTCATAGAAATCGGCTTGAGCCCAATTACAGTACAGTTTATGGTGCGATGTGTCATAACACATAGAGAGGTCCATTGAAATCAAGAAGTCTCGGATTTCATAGGCGTCCATAAAAGCGTTTGTTAACCACTGCCCTCCGAAGTACCAGGGATGGGGAGGTAAATTTTCTAAGAGCAGTTCGACTCCCGAATAATCCAAACTCTCCACTGAGCGTTTCAGGTTTTCATAGAGACCTACCCGATCCTCTAGGGGATGATCCAAACTCGCGGCACCTGGATGAACAATAATTTTCGGTTCTCCAGAAAAATATGGAGCCATCTCACGAGTCACATTTATGGCTTTTTGGATCAAAGAGATGGATTCTTTTCTTAGTTTTTCATCTGGGGTACAGAGGTCAACCAAATGATTGGTCCAAAATTCGGGTGCGTGTACAATTAGTTGAAAATCAAAACTCTCTTGAGAATATGGGATATCCAAGTCTTTATCTGTGAAATGGAATTCCAGCAGTTTGGGTTTGAACTTAAGAATCTCGTGGAAATCATTGTAGCGGACCACAAAACCCCATTCCATGGGAATGGTATGGTCTACATCCAGGATCACTTTCTCTCCCAAATCTTTGCGCTGGAAGGGCTCGTCCTTATCAATAACTCGGCCAATAGTATGACCAATCAGCTCAGTATAGCGTTGGGGAGATAATCCTTGTCCAGGTCCCTTCACATCGATCATCTCAGGGGTAACTTTTTCCCCAGGCTCAATTTTCCGGCTCGCGACCAAACTCTTGGCGAGAACTTCCCGGTTAAGAATTTCACCCCGGGAGAAAAATTTTTCCTTGCCAGTACCCATAGCCTGAGCGGTTTGACGGATATCTCGAACCATTTTTTGGAAACCATGGGGCTCTAAACTAGCAGCATGGTCCGGACCATCCATGGTCCGATCCAGGGTGATATGCCGTTCAACGATTGCAGCACCTAACGCAGCAGCAACTATCGATACAGCAATGCCCCTTTCATGTCCCGAATACCCAACCGGAACGCCAAATTTGCGGAGACGGTCCATAAAGCGCAAATTAATATCCTCAAAACCTGCTGGATATGTGCTGTTACAATGCAACAGGGCAAATTCTACATGGCGATCTTTAAGGAACTGAACCGTTGTTTCCACTTCTTCCATGCGGGACATCCCGGTTGAGACAATTAGCGGTTTTCCTTTTTTGGAGAGATAATCCAATAACGGCAAGTTTATCATATCAGCCGAAGCCACTTTATAAGCAGGGACACCTAACTGATCAATAAAATCAGCACTGTTTTTATCAAACGCGGAACACATGAATGTGACACCCTTTTCCTCACAATATTCATAGAGCCTGTAATAATCCTGATCAGTCAGTTCTACGCGCTGTAAGATAGGTAGGAGGTAATTAAGATTCTTTTCGCCAATATTGGAATCAGCCAGGTATTTCAGCGGATAAAGTTCTTTCAAATCCCTTTTCTGAAACTTGACCGCATCGACCCCAGCCTCTACGGCTGAATCAATCAGCTCCAAGGCAAGCTGCAATATCCCATTGTGGTTGACTCCGATCTCAGCAATAATAAATACCGGATGCCCATCTCCGATCCACTGGTCTCCAATTTTCATTTCTGCCATTTTCATTCACCCTTTTAATTTCTGAGCGGTTTCAATCTTAAAGCCCAAATTGCTCCAAGATATCTCACCTGTCTCTATGAGCTGTTCTGCGCGGGTCCAATCCGCACGGGTATCTATATCAATCCAATCCTCCAGATCAATCACCAACGGCAATATGATCTCTCCGGTCATGGAATTCTTGGTCTGAATCGTATTCGTTCTGGCAGCGTCCACATAACCGGTCTGCCAGAAAACTGTGGGCAACTCTTGGCGCAGCATATTGTAGGGCTCGTTGAAATTAGTATCTAAAAGGGGTTTCATGACGCCAGCTGGAGTAATTTGCCACATTTTATAAGGGTTCTGAAAGGGTTCACAAACAGTCCTAACTGCATCAGCCTCAGTATGTTTTAACAAAATGGCTACCGCCTGATCGATGTGCTTAACTTTCCTCAAGGGAGAAGTTGGCCGCAGTTGAACAACAATTTGAGGACAATATCCTTCGTTATCTTCCAGCCATTGCAAAGCATGTTGAAAAACCGGCAAATCTGGGGTTTGATCTTGGGAAAATTCTTCCGGTCTCAGAAATGGCACCTCGGCACCATAATCGTGGGCTATGGACGCAATTTCAGGGTCATCCGTAGAAACAATCACCCGGGTAATTGATGAGGCAGTCAATCCGGCAGATATGCTGTAGGCGATCAGGGGATAACCACCAAATGAGAGGATGTTTTTCCTGGGAATAGATTTTGAACCACCTCTGGCGGGAATCAAAGCCAAGATATCTACCATGCAGTCCATCCTCCATCAACAACCAGGTTTGTTCCTGTCATATAGCTGGAAGCTTCAGAAGCCAGGAAAACCACAGCACCTTTCATCTCATGAGGATGCGCCATCCGCCCCATTACTGTTCTACTCGCATAGGCATCCTTAAAAACCTGGGAGTGATCCCGTTCCACACCACCGGGAGTGAGAGCATTGCACCGTATCTCTGTGCCTTCATAATAGGTAGCAATATACTTTGTTAAGCCCAATACACCAGCTTTACTAACTGTGTAATACACCGGTTTATATTGCCGTGGTTCACCCAGTGATTTATATAAACGCTGGTCCGGACCGGATATCCCGTATATGGAACAAATATTAATCAGGGATCCTTTTCCAACTTTTTTCATCTCCCTGGCAGCATATTGGCAAGTCAGAAACATGCCAGTCAGGTTGACATCCAGAGCTTCCTTCCAGGCCTGGAGCGGAAATTCCTCAAAAGAAGTCACATGATGGGATTGATTCTGGTTGTCAAATTTCGGATCCAACGCCGCTGAATTGACCAGAATGTCCAACTGTCCAAATTTTTCCAGCGTCACGTCCATTAAGTTCTGAACAGAGAATGTGTCAGTCACGTCCAAGCCCATTCCCAGAGCGGGATTGTGTTTTTCACTAAGTTCCTCCGCGCAATCAACGGCGGCAGCCTGATCGATATCAGCCACAACCACGTTCGCACCAGCCTCAGACAGAGCTTTTGAAAATTGCTGCCCCAGGAAACCAGCCCCTCCTGTGACAATAGCAACCCGATTAGTAAGGTCAAATAATTTAAGGACCTCGTTCATGGTCATCTCCATTATTTCTACAGCTGCAACCGCTCTTCCACCACCAACTGAACCAGGAAGGGTTTCTCAACCCTTCCCTTTCTTTTAGTTGGAATTGGATTTAAAACCATCAGGTTTTAAGAATCCCCTGTCTTCCAAATAGTCAATGATCGCCTGAGCGCACTGCTTGGGTGTCTTCTTCTCCGTTGTTACGGCAATCTCAGGATTTACTGGTTCCTCATAAGGGTCATCAATCCCGGTAAATCCTTTAATCTCGCCGCTGCGCGCTTTTGCATAAAGACCCTTTACATCTCTATCTTCACAAACTTCCAGGGGTGTGTTGACAAATACCTCGATGAACTTGTCGGCACCGACCATTTTTCTGGCCTCATTACGTGATTTGCTGTAGGGGCTAATTGCAGCACATATCACTGTTCCGGTATGACGGGCAATCTCTCCTGCCACAAATCCGATACGGAGAATATTGGTATCCCGGTCTTCCTTGCTGAATCCCAGTCCTTTAGATAAATGGGTGCGGACTACATCACCATCCAGGGTTGTTGCCGCTCTGCCGCGTTCAAGCAGCATCGGAGTAAGAGCATTGGCAATTGTGGATTTTCCAGATCCGCTTAATCCCGTAAACCAGATGCATAATCCTTGTTTGTGGAGGGGTGGATAGGAATCTCTCAAGATATCAGCTGTTTCTTTGCGGGTGAACCAGCCGGGTAGTTCTTTACCTTTGTTGAGATATTCCTCTCGGACCTTGGTCCCGGAAATAAACAATGACTTGGCATCCTCCGGCGCCTCTTCCTTGGCAACGTATTTATCATCTTTTTCAATATAAACCAGCTCATTAAACAATACTGGCGTTACACCAGTTTCATCTTTATATTGCTCAATCATTTCTTGAGCTTCGTAAGGACCGTAGAAAGGTTTACCATTGCTGTCCTTTCCCGGACCTGCATGGTCTCTACCTACGATGAAGTGGTTGGCTCCATAATTTCGGCGGATGATTGCATGCCAGACCGCTTCCCGGGGACCGGCCATTCGCATGGCTAGCGGCAGCAAGCTCAACACTGTGTTTTTATCGTAATAATTTTCAACCAGCGTTTTGTAAACCCGAACCCGGGTATAGTGATCGACATCACCGGGTTTTGTCATCCCGACAACAGGATGGATGAGCAAACTTCCCCCGACTCTTTCTATTGCCCGTTTAGTCAAGTCTTCATGCACCCTGTGCATGGGATTGCGGGTTTGGAAGGCTGTAACATCTTCATTTCCAATCTTGTTAAGGATTTCTCGCACTTCAACCGGGGTCATTCGGATATCGGTAAAATCATAATACATTGGTAAATTGATAACCGTTAATTCTCCTGAGATGCATAAATCACCCCATTGTTCCATTTCAGATACGAGCGGGTGACGGTAATCAGTCGAACCCAGTACTAACCGGGCTTCCCTGGTCGGATCCCAACGGTATACTTCCTCGATCCGCATCACAGCGATGATATAGTTCCTGGAATCTCTCAGGGTGATCCATTCTCCCCGGGCAGGAAGTTCTTCTTTCTCAATCTTCAGTGTAATCGGAATGGGAAACAGTACTCCATTTGCCAATCTCATTTCGGTTAATACGCGGTGATAATCATCCTCGCCCATAAAGGAATTGAGGGGAGAAAATCCTCCGACAGCAAGGAGCTCCAAATCATGCAGGGAGCGGTCTGACAGCTGGTGGGTGGGATATTGATTGGCTTTATCCAGCCAGGCTTCTTTTTCTTCATCCTGGACGACAAGATTGACCAGATCTTCACCGTAGGGTTCAATAATTCCATTCGTATTCATATAACTACACTTCTCCTAATTTTTTTCTATTTCTATTTTCTCCATTGCAGAAGAATTAGTGTTTTTTCCCAAAATCGACTGCCAATGATACCACATCAAAATACCTGTCAATTTCCAGTAAATTTCAGTCTAACACTCTGGTTCCAATGACCAGGACGGGCAATTCTATCTTATCGATGATCTTAATCGTGAGATTACCCATAATCATTTCTTTAAGGCCTTCATGCGCCTTTGAAGATCCAATTATTACTAAATCATAGTTTTCCAGTTGAGTCTCCCGGATAATTTCTTCAATGGGAATTCCCCGGCGGATTTTCACTTCAGAGTCAATTTTCATTTCTTCCAGGATTTCCACCGCGTGCCTGAGATGCTGCGCGAAAGGCGTCTCAGTTTGCAGGATTTCTTCCACTGTTTCGTCTATCTGATCCAACCCTGTGTACATGGTCGGCACAGCACCGGGAAAAACATGGAGCAGGGTGACCGAAGCGCCCAGGTCATGAGCAAATCCTGCCCCCTGGGTAATTAACGAAAAATCATCCTCTTTACATCCAGAACATAACAAGATTTTATCTAATTTTGGTTTTGTATTCTGGGTTAGTAAAAGGGAGATAATGGATTGTTTGATTAACATCGGATCCACATCAACCGATTTTTTAAAGCGGCTTATCCGATCGGCATTTGTAATCAACAGCTGATAATCCTCCTGCAGCAATTCTTCTTTAATTATGGCGCTAGGACTGCCCTGTTTAATGGATACACGGGGAGATAGTCCATCCAGGTCGATTTTTACCTGGTCGGCTACAGCCTCTCCATTTTCCGGGTGCCCATCTTTTGGAATAACCACCAGCACATTCAACCTGGCTTTGGTTGCCCGGGCAATGATATTTCCCATCATCACTGGCGGATGGTTATACCTTTCACTATCCAAGTAGATCAATATATTCATAATATCTAGTAATCCTCCTTAATGCAGCATTCCACTGCCCAATAGGCGGATAGCTACCAGAGCTGCTCCTATCATAGGCAGGAATGAAAAAGCCAAACGAATCTTAGGACCGGCGAAGAATCGGGTTGCCGTTGCGCCTATTTGAGCACCTATCGCCGCCCCCGTTTGCATAACCAAAGCCATTAATATATCCACATTTCCTTTCAAGGCATGGGTAATTGTGCCAAACCCGGAAGAGAATATGATTTCGAATAAGTCTGTTCCCACGGCAATATGAGTCGGGATCCCTAACACATACACCATCATCGGCATTCTGATAAATCCCCCGCCCACACCCAGACTGCCTGACAGTATTCCGGTCAAGAAACCTACACCCAAAATCGTCCAGATTGAGATGGATTCGATTCCTGAGACTGGAAATGAGACCATGGGGGGAATATTTACTGCTCGAATTCTCTTCGATAATCCTTTGAAACCGACAGCATCCTGAACATCAATTTGGTCTGTCCGGACCATTTGGATCGCCCGGATGCTCTCCCAGCCAGTAAAAATGCTGATACAAACCAAAATAACTATGTAAGTAACTCCGATAGTGATATCGATAGCTCCCGTATCCTGGAGCGTTTCAATGATCCGGGCTCCTATCTCAACGCCCACTATCGTTCCCATCACCATATACATTCCCAGTTTTAAATCCACGTGCCCCAGGGCGCGATGTCTGCGGGCAGCAACAATGGATTTCCCAGTCATATGGGCCAGGTCGGTGCCGATTACAAAATTCATGGGCACCCCAGTCCAAAACATCATCGGACCCGCTAAAAACCCGCCACCTACACCAAAAAAACCGCCCAGAATACCTACTATAAAACCTACGCTTATGAGCAGGATGGGGTTTACTGTGACATCAGCGATCGGAAAATACATCGAGGATTCTCCTGATTCCAAATTGATCCAGTTTTATGTATTTGATCAAAAACGAGGTCACCAGATCTAATAATGCTGCCTGAACGACGATCAAACTCAATCCGGTAACAGCATATAGAACCAGATTGTTTTGAAAAATGGACATCAGCCAATCACCCATCCAGCGAAGGACCATAAGGTAATATCCAAAGATCAGAGCGCTGTAAATTATGATCTCAAACAACAAGTTTCTGAACAATATACGCGGTTCTAGTTTTTTCATAAAACCTTTCCCTTCTCTTATGTAGTTAAAATGATTAAAATTCCAAGTAGCTGATAAAACTTAAGTCTTCACCATATTTCTGCTTTTCGATAAATATCTCACTTCATCTCAAAAACATTGTCTTCCTTGCTAAATATTTCATATTATTAACAGACCAGACTAGAGACTTTACTATGGCTCTTGTTCAACTTTATCCCAGAGAATTTCAGTTGAATCTTTCCGAGCAAAAAATTTTCTTCCATCAACAATTACTTCAGTATAGTATTCATTTTTGATTATATCTGCTTCACCCTGATCTCCCCAAAGTCCAATTATTAAGTCGGGCTTAAGTTTTCCTATTGAATATTTATAATCCCATTTCATATGTCCAGGGCGAATATCAGATAATTTTGAGGGGATATGACTCGGCAAACGCGCAATATATGAATCATTTTTTCCTAATACGTCAATGGATTTCCGCTCGCTAAAATACGGAACCGATCCTGCAGCATAAACTGCTATTTCAGCTTGTTGAGTTGTTACCTTTTTCACTGCATGAACAATCTCTAAATACTTTTTGTTTCCCTCGATAAAGTGGGGTTTATATAATAAAAAAATTCTCTTTATATTATTCGAGTTTCTATTAAAATAATTAAAATTTATCATGCTCATAGTGACAATAAGAATAAATCCAAGATTGCCCAGGAATTTGATTGCGGTTTTATATTCCTTCACTTTTACCAATAGGGAATTCTTGATTTGTTCCATTCCATATACAAATAATATAAAGAACAAAGGGATAGCAACCGAAATATAACGATTGGCTCCTCCTCTATGTTCCCAGGCATCGCCACCGACATAAATACTGTAAGCTAACTGTGCTAAAAATATTAATGCGAGAAGAAAGGTTGTTTGGTTATATCGAAACAATAAAACGACAAATGGCAAAATAAACAATACCCAATTTAATTCTCGAATGAACTTACACATTACATAAAGACCCCTCTTCAAGCGAAGGATCAATGGCATGCCGGTCATTTTTAGGTAATAAGTATTGGGAAGCAAATCCCCGTAATAATAGTGACGAAATAGGGATTGGCCTATAAATGAAAATGCTAATAATCCAGCCCCCCAAAGAATATGTTGCCTCCTATGTTTAGAGTCAAAGATGAGTAAAAATCCCCAAAAAACTAAATAGGGCACTACCATATCCATGCGAACAAGCGTTCCTACAAACAATAATATGTAAATCCATTTAGAAAATTCCCCTTTTCTAATCGAATGGATGGCAACAAAGCATACCGCTGAGATCAATAAAGTCAGTACACTGACTTCCATTCCCTGCAGACCCCAATTATTTAGAGGGATATATAAAGCTGTAAGAATAACTGCCAGGTATGGTGTAATAAAACCTTCCGAAACCTCCTCAGTTATTTTTTTTACAAACACAAGATTGGCAAGTAAGAAAAGTGCACCACTTATTTGGATAAAAAGGCTCATTTTCGGCTGAGGGATAGGGAACAAGTGAAAAATTGCCATAAATGCTACCCACAGAGGATTGGTATAACCTTCAACAGGACTTTCTCCTGGATTCCAGACTAATCCAAATCCCTCAGCAAAGTTCTTAGCGTAACGCATTGAAATCATCGCGTCATCAAAAAGCACAAAATAACGTGTGCCATCCGACATAAAACTCGTTTGGTATATATACACACCCATATAAATTGCACAAATAAATAACAATAATACAAATAACCAATTTCTTTTTAAGATATACACAATGTTTTTTCCCATTCGTTAGACATTCAATGAATAATATCCATCAGGTAGGATTGATATAAACGACATGAAAACTATTGATTTTAAATTAACAATCATATACATATGCCGCATAAATATTCAATATCATAATTTTATAACCTTTCCACTTCTCTCTGACTGCTTTGTACTTTGAATAAGTTTCTGAATCATTATTCCATCATCCAAAGAACATATCGGGGCTTTCTCTGTCTTAATTATGTCTATAAAGTGTTTCATTTCCAAAAGGAATAAGTCATTCCTTTCAATATTTTCATCGAGGAAAAATTCTTCCCATTTCTTTATTTTAGCTGAAAAAATCTTTAAAGGTCCTTTCAATCCATTCCAATAAATCGTTCCCTGTGACCCAATTATTTCCAAATTATGAACGGGAGGTCGTTGATAATAATTCAATTGTACACTTCCGATAACGCCATTCGCAAATTTTAGGTTGATCGCTGCTGTATCTTCGACCTCCACTAAATCCAGTTCACCACTGTACCCCAAAAAGGCTTGAACACTATCTATCTCGCCAAACAACCATCGCAAATAATCAAATGGATGGCAGAGGGTTAGAATAACTCCTCCCCCCAAATCTGCTCTCGCGCTATAGCCTTTCCTGTAATTCTCCCAAGGATGCCAACCAGGTAGATATTCTCCCCAATGAGCGTGAACAGAAAGCGGTTTACCGATTTTTCTTTTAGTTAAAAGCTCTTTGATTTTTTGCAATCCCGGATGATATCTAAATTGGAATCCAATTAAAACCTTATTTCCTGTTTGTTCAACTATTCTTCGAAATTCATCAATCCTTTCCATATTATGTGATAAAGGCTTTTCAATCAATAAATGGCAGCCAGCTTTGGCTGCTGGAATAGCTATATCAAGATGCAACGAGGTTGGATTGGAGATAATTACAGCATCTGGTTGGTGCGCCAAAGCGTTCTCTAAGTCAGTTTCAATGATGAAATCAGAAATCTCATCTTTTTCGATAGTGCTATTACGAGTGCTGTAGAATAGTATGTCATCTTCCCCAATATTTAGCAAATTTCTGAAATGCCTTCTTCCTATAGAACCGTAACCCGCAATAAGAAATTTCATATCTACCAATTCTTATCCATTTCATATCCCCATCCAATTAATGTATCCCCTGCAATTTCCTTATACACATTAATATCTTGTTGGGTAAATAATTTTTTCCATGAATTTATCTTTCCCTTCTCAAAAGGTTCAATTAGATTACTCCCTTTTTCACGTTGCCATTTGGCATCAGGATTCCTTTTCAATTCTTTCTCTAGGGATTCACGTAATCCATCTATTTCAGTATCTACGTTCAAAAATGACCACAATCTGCTCATCTGCGACCAAGAAGAATTTAATAAATCTTCATATCGGAGAGAAATATACTGCTCTTTATATAATTCTCGGCCAATACGATTTGTCTCTTCCACATTTTGTACCCAGTTTTCAGCAGCTTTCCGAATCCCACTCGAAGTGAAAATTGATCGTTTACCCGACATGAATGGTTCGGGATTTCGGTCAAAAGATTTCCGAATATCCCAATCTTGCTTATTAAGGTGTTGTGTTGCATCAATAAAGCTTTGAAGCCTATGAGAAATGGCGGCATCCCGCCCATCCCGGACAAGAAAGATCAATTTCCCGTCTGGGTAAAACTTGTTCAGCAAACGTACAGATTCGCCATTCATGAGATTATTGGGACTTTTATCTCCGACTGTAGTCACTCCGAGAGGACGAGCTTCACGCTCAAGAATAAAGTCAATCACCGCCCTAAGTACAATAGGAGATAGATCATCTCCATGATTCCATCGGTTACTTGGGCGGTTAAACCATGATTCAATTTCCGCACTGTCTACTAGTTTTTCAATCGTAGGTTTCCGTGTGAAGAAGTGACCTTGATAATTGCAATGAACTCCAGGATGTGTTCTTATCAAGCGAGTGAGCAATGTGGTTCCAGAACGAGCGTGGCCAAATATAAAAAACTTATCGAGGGGAAAAATTTGTTTTATCTCTTCCACTTCTTCGGGTCTTAGGGGTGAGATCTCTCCACGATTACTCCTGCACTCACGCCCACTGACCAAAAAACTTATTGCCTTCATTAATCTTACAAATATCCGGTTAATCACTATTCCTCCAGTAGCGATAATAGAAACTCGGCAGTGTTTTTTCCAGCGCTTCCATCGGTATATGTGCATTCACGAGATACAAAGTCCCGCCTAACCTGTTGATCAATATCTGGATTAATTAGATAATAATCAAGAGCCTTTTTCAGTTCAATTAAACTCTGTGCTTCCCTGCCTGCCCCAGAGGATATAAATCTTACGTGAGTAGGCCATTTACCAATTTGTGATAGATGTAGTGAAAAATTGTCCGGCCAACCTGACGTCGAATCGATGCATAAACTTATTACAGGGGTTCCATGTATGGATGCCTCTAGTGCCATCGTTGAGTAGACAGTTACCATAACGTCAGAATGTGCCATCATAGAGGATTTTTCTGGCATATCTTCCCCTGAATAATATCCCAGGTCTCCACCTAATGCGACTGGTTCAACAAGATGAACAGTAGGATATTTCATAGCTAAATCACTAATTTTTTTCATTTCATCCTTAAACCGAGGAATCTCTAAAAAATGGTTTGGATGTAGTCTAATTAGTAATTGGGAAGGTTCAACTAACTGATCCGTTGTAATAACTTTAACCAATGCTTCTATATTTTGTATATTCGGGGAGAATGATATGAAACTACAGGCATATGAAATTAACTTCCGTTTAGGATCTAAACAATGGGTCTCGAAATATTTACTACGAGATAATTTCCATTCTTCACGAAAATACCCATCATATGAAGGAATTCCACCAATATTGATTCTATTTGGTTGCCAACCGGAACCTTTAACCAATTCTTCTTTTTGGATATCTGACCAGCATGTGACCCAATCCACTTTTGCACCTGGAAGGCTATAACTACTGGTATTATCCCACCCAATAATGACAGAGGCCGTAGTAATCCCTTGTTTAATAGCCTCCCTGAGTATATATCGATCTCCTCGCCATCCAGGCGTGCTTGCTACTACTAAATTGGGTTTATATTTATCAAATAAATCTGAATAAATATTCGGAGTAAATATTTGTTGGATTTGAACGAGAGTCTTCCTTGCCAAATGAGAATTGCGTAAAATTGCAATTAAGATTTTTATTACAGGAAAGAACAATTTCCTCGTTTTGTGTGCTTCGTGTTCTACCTGTTTAACATAAGCCTTTACTGCTTCTAAATTAATATTATTTGATGCGCCTGCTCGGCGTAAAAAATCAATCCAATACTGAAAGGATGGATAAGTCGTCTTCCAATACTCATTTACCTTTTGTAATCGCAAGTTTTCAATTGTAACATTTGGTTGATTAAACATTTTCTGAATTTTTGTTTTTACTTGGTCATCTGTTAAAATAACAACTTCTACTCCTGATTCAACTAAAACATAAACTAAATCGCTCTGTAAAAAATATACAATAGACAAACCATGATTAGCCACCAAAAATACTCGCTTATTCATTCTGAAACCTTTTTATTAGTTGGTTCATCGGTTGTAATATATATCAAAAATAAAATTATAAATCTTCAATAATACTTTCTTTATCATAGGAATCTTCAAGATGCGATCGCCCATTTTCAATGATTCATCATGTTTATTTTGTATCTTAACTTTTTTATGTCCCTCAATCAATTTTATTGATGGTGTGTTTCCTAAATGCTGGACAAATTTCCTAGTTAAGCTGAGCCGTAATAAACCTAAATCATTTATCCTCTGGTCTAATAAACGTTCATTTCCCATAGCAATCGTATTCGGAAAAGGAGTAACTTTTTCAAGCACATCTTTATAAGCTATAAATTGGAAATGTCCGGCCCCGATATAAACCTCGTTTTCTCTGAAATTAATGAGAATATCCTCTCCCTTTTTATACGATTCCTGAGATTCCTCTATTGACATACCCAAACTTTTAGTATGAGTCCAATAATCTTCCCATGATTGAAAAACTCCTCGCTTTATATCAACACCTTTTTGATCTACAGCCCACTCCAATGTACTTGATGAATATTTAATCGGTGGACGAATTGGGGTTCCGGTAACCATTCCCACTTTTGGGAAACTTTCAAAGATTTTCAAATGCGCCTTTAACCATCCCGGAAAATAATAAATATCATAATCAGAAAAAGCAACATATTTGCCAGGAGCTGCTTTGAATGAAATATTCCATGCCCCAGGTATCCCCACATTATTGTTAGATAAAATTAGATATTGAATCTTTTTACTATCATTTTGGGAGGTTAAGTATTCCCGAACCTTGCCGCAACTTCCATTATCAAAAACCATCAAGTCAAAAGGTTCTTCCGTATTCTCCCAAATACTATTCAGAGTAAGTTTTAATACATCAAGACTATATTGAAAATAACCACTCAAATAAGGTATGTGAGTAATAATCACAACCGTTACCAGTTCAGGAGGGCTTAAAGAAGGTTTTTTAATTTTTACAGGATTAGAACCAATTCTCATGATATTTTCTCACAAACCCAAAACTATAGATTTTATCCTTTCAGCAATACATAAGTCATGTGTCTTTTCCATCCACAAGAGTTCAAATTAATATATTCAGACAATCATAAATACTAAGATTCTTTTTTTCATTTAATCCTGATAAAAAATATTCTAATAATATCTTTAGAGTAAAAACACTTACTTGATAAAATGAAAGCAAATTGATTAATTTTCATTTAGATAGTGGAAACTTTCCGCTAATTTCACTTTCAGCATAAGCTTATCTGATTTATTCTTGTTGAGTGTTCAACTCACTTTTCTTCGTAATTGTCGTAATTTTCTAGTTAACCACCAACGCCAACCTTCCTTTCTTTGAGGCATTACCTTGCGCTCAATTTTTCGTAACATACGAGGTAGCGTCAACTGAACCTTCCTAATCTTTCCGTCCGTGAACTCCCATTTAACATCCAATAAATCATAAATTTTTGTAAAACCACCTCCAAGATTCACATTTTGGCTGGACTCATCCAGATCGTAATGGGGCTTTCCCTCCGGCAAATGGTCATAATCATGTTCCTGATGGATCACAATTGCGGAAGGAGTGATATCTATCACCGTCCAACCCTGCTTTATCGCATGATAAACCATCCAGTTATCCCAGCCTGCTCTACCGATAGCAAAAGAAGGAATATCGGTAAATATTCCCCTGGGAAAGACAAAATAATCTATGGCCGTGGGGTCGTGAAGCTTTCCTTGATTACGTACTTTTTTCTCCAACTCGTCAACCCATTTCCCCTCAAATGTTATTTCTTCTTCTACCCTCAAATCCCACCTTCTGCCCACGATAAGAAAACGTTCTTCAATTCGGGATATTTCCAGAACAGCGGACACAAAGTCTGGAGTAAGAATAATATCGGCATTGATATATGCCAGCAAGTTATTTTGACTTGCTTTTCTGGCTTGCATAAAAATAGAATTTACCAGCGGAGTGCCCCATTTGTTTCTAGAAACATGGAGCTGATGAGCAATTTGATATTGTTCCACAACCTCTGAGTATCCTTCTTCATCTCCAACAAGAACAACTTCGACATCCTCCCCCAACTGCAGCCAGGAACCGATCGCATTTTGTTGAATAAGATCAATATGGGAATCTGTAAAGGGTTTGGGTGTGGCAAAGATCGTTAATTGAGCCATAATTGAAAAGACAAATAAGTATTACTAAACTTCAAGACCTCTCCGACGTGAAACTCTGTTGATACTATGTTGATAATCATAAAACCTGTGGACAAAGCGATATAAAAATTTACACTATTTAGTAGTTGATAAATCTAACAGTGTTCAATATTATGAAATTTCATCCCTGTTCTCACGAAACCAGCTAATGGTCTTCTTCACTCCTTCTTCGAAAGGCATTTCAGCCTCAAAGTTAAAATATTCTTTTGCGCGGCTGACATCTATTGCCCGACGGGGTTGTCCGTTAGGTTTACTAATATCCCAGATAATCTCACCGCTGAAGCCTGTGAGCTTTGCAATCAAATGTGCAAGATCCTTGATACTGATCTCCATCCCAGCACCGAGATTGACAGGTTCTCTGCTGTTATACCGTTCAGCAGCCAAAACAATCCCTCTCGCAGCATCACCAGCGTAAAAGAATTCTCGAGTAGGGGATCCGTCCCCCCATAAAACAACTTCTTTCTCTCCTTGTTCTTCAGCTTCGATCATCTTCCGAATGAGGGCGGGAACGACATGAGATGTTTCCAAATTAAAGTTATCCCCTGGGCCATAAAGATTGACTGGAAGTAAATAAATTGAGTTAAAACCGTATTGTTCCCGGTAGGCTTGAGATTGAACTAATAACATTTTTTTTGCTAACCCATAAGGAGCATTCGTTTCTTCAGGGTACCCATCCCATAAGTTCTCTTCTTTAAACGGCACTGGAGTAAATTTCGGGTAAGCACAAATTGTGCCAATCGCAACAAACTTATCCACACCCTTTTCCCAGGCTTCGTGCATCAAAGGGATCCCCATCATTAAATTCTTATAAAAGAACTCGGCTGGGCGTGCTCTATTGGCACCGATCCCTCCTGCCAACGCCGCCAGATGGATAATGATATCCGGCTTAGAATCATTTAACATTTTCCTGATGTCAGTTATACTTGTCAGATCATACTCTTCAATTCTGGGTATGAAAATCTGGTCTGCCCCACGCATCCGCAGTGTTTCCTGGATATATGACCCTAAGAATCCAGCCCCGCCCGTGACACACACCTTTCTGTCTTTCCAATACTCATGTGGTTCCTGGTAGTTGTTTTTATTTTCCATGATCATTTTCCCATACTTACAACTTGATCTTCCCAATTGTGCCAATCATCAAATTGGTCTTCGACAATCTTTTTCCCTTCTCCCGGACTTTCCAGACCTAGAAATTCAAGATCAGCATCCATCATAATCCTCACTAAATCATGATACTTGACCCTCGGCTTCCAATTCAGAATTCTCTCTGCTTTTCCGGCATCGGCTTCTAAATAATCCACTTCCGTGGGACGGAAGTATTTTGGATCTATTTTGACATAATCGTGATAATCCAGATTTACATAACTGAACGCTTCATTAACAAATTCACGAACGGTATGTGCTTCTCCTGTACCGATTACTATGTCATACGGTTCATCCTGCTGAAGCATAGACCACATCGCTTCCACATAATCCGGGGCATATCCCCAATCACGTTTTGAATCCAAATTGCCAAGATAAAGAAATTTCTGTTCTCCCGCTTTTATTCTTGCCACGGCACGGGTGACCTTTCGGGTTACAAAGGTTTCACCCCGCCGGGGAGATTCGTGATTGAATAAAATCCCATTACAGGCAAACATGTTATACCCCTGAGAATAGTTCCGCGTCATCCAGAAAGCATAAAGTTTTGCAGCAGCATATGGACTCTGGGGCTGGAACGGTGTTGATTCGCCCTGTGGAGGAGATGCAGATCCAAACAACTCGCTGGTGGATGCCTGGTAAAAACGGGTTTGAATGTCGCTGCGGCGGATTGCCTCCAGAATACGGACAACCCCCAACCCGGTCACATCCGCAGTATATTCAGGCAAATCAAAACTGACCCGGACATGACTCTGGGCAGCCAAGTTATACACTTCATCCGGTTTTACTTTTTGAATGACATTTGAGAGACTATCAGAGCTAGCTAAATCCCCATAATGCAGATATAACTTAACATCCTCCCCGTTATGCGGATCCCGATAAATATGATCTAACCTACATGTATTAAAAGTGCTGGATCGACGGATAATACCGTGAACCTCATATCCCTTATGAAGCAGCAATTCTGCCAAATAAGAACCATCCTGCCCGGTTATTCCGGTAATTATTGCTTTTTTCATTTTTTTCCTTTCCTAGTTTACTGGACAATAAACCGGGCATTCCGATACCGGCTGTCAGCTGGATCCTTGACCAACCCCAGTTGAATTGCATCTAACAACTCACGGATTCCATCATCCACGGTCTTTTGGGATTTAAAGCCAAGTTTGTCTTTTATTTTCTCAATTGAAATTGTGATATCCCCCATATCACCACCAAATGTTAAATCTTTATAATAGATAGTGGTCTCAGGCAACCTCTTTAATATTAATTCTACGACTTGGTCCTTTGTTAAATTCCCTGACTCCGCACCGAGGTTGAAAATTTCCCCTTGGACTGTATCTTCGGGCGCTTCAAGGCCCATGATAATCCCGGCCACCGCATCTTGAATATGAATAAAGGAACGGGAATAACCCCGCTGATAAATTAATAATTCGTGATTTCGGAATGCTTCCCAGACAAATTGGTTTACGATTAAATCAAACCTGGGACGCGGAGAAAGACCGTACACTGATGTCAGGCGGAAAATCACAGTTGAAATACTTGAGTCCCCGTTATTTTCCAGCACCTTTTCAGAAGCAACTTTTGTCTCTGCATATAAGGACTGGGGATTCAAAGGAGTTTCCTCTGTTACCACTTCCCCGCTCTCTCCCAGGCCGTAATTACTATAGGTCGATATATAAATAAATCGAGGGATTTTCAGAGCGACAGCCTGCTTAAAAACGTGTTCTGTCGCTTCGACATTATACCGCCAGGCAACTTGTTTTCCAACTGCCTGGCAGGCTGGAAAACCAGCGAGTCCGGCCAGGTGAACAATCCCATCAGGAGAGGGCCAATCTGATCGGACTGATACCTGCAGTGCCCGCGGTTCCCAAATATCTGTTTTAACAAAATGAAAATTGGGATTTGACATAAATGATAGTAATGACTCTCCGCCGAACAGCAAACAATCCAGAACCGTAACCTTATTCCCCCGTCTAAGCAACTCTCCGACAAGGGAAGATCCCAAAAACCCTGCTCCCCCGGTTACAATATAATGACGCAGGCTGTTTATCACTTTTCTCCAAGATCCAATTCAATGTTATAACCCTCGACCAGCAGTTTAGGGAACTTACCATCTTCCACCACGGTGATCCCAAACTCTAAACATGTTAATTGACACACTTCGGCAATTTCCCCTTCCCCTTCGATCATCACCGTTGAAGATCCAGCATTTTGAACTTCACTCAATAGTGCTTTCACTTTTTGGCGGGTCTGTCGGTACAACCTCATTTGGTTTTCTACATAATTCACGGTCAGCTTTGCCCGCAAAGTGAGGCCTTCTGGAGTGATGATATACCGGAGTTTTTTCCTCTGAGCGCGTTTCGCTTTTACATATCCTTTGGTAATCAACCGTTTCAAATGCCAGTTCACGGTCCCCACTGCAACGTCAAGTTTATCCGCCAGATTTGCCTGGGTGATATCAGGATCACTTTTTATGTGTTCTAACAAGGCCAATTCCCTTGTTTTATGAGTTTGATCTAATTCCATAAAATCCACCATCCAAAATTCAATCAATGAATTATACCTTAAACAAGTCTCAGGTCAAGTGCTGGGTTGTCCTGCCCGGTTATATTGTAATCTTCTAAAAAAACAGGCCTGCAACCCCAGTAGTTCAAAGGACTTCCCCTAGATTGCCTTTAATTATTCCTCCCGTTTTTACCAGACAAAATTTCCTCATAAAGGTCAATATACTTAACAGTCTGTTTCGTCAAATCATACCTGCTTTCAGCTGCATCCCTGCAATACCGCCCCATCTCAACGAGGTGTGCAAGATTCTTCAACGCCTTATCCAAAGTTATCGCGAGCGATTCTACGGAAATATCCGGCGCGATAAAACCAGTTTTCCCATCCTGGATCAATTCTGGCATAGGGCCAATATCATAGGCGATTACTGGTGTACCACAAGCCAGTGATTCGACCACAGTTTGAGGTTGAGCATCGGCTAATGTACTGCAAAGGAATAAATCTGCTGCGCTGTACATTAAGGCTTGTCTGGCTGGATCTTTAACAAAACCAAAATGTTTGACCTTTCCCAAAGGATATTTTTCATCCATTCTCTTTTCGTTCCCCATCGTAATCAACAAAGGTTTAATTTTCCCATTATTTTGGATCTGCTCCATTGCCCGAGCAGTATAGGAATATCCTTTTCTTAAGTTCCCCAAGCTGGCCGCACCCCAAAGAAGAATGGTCTCATTAGCAGGCAATCCAAGTCTTTCCCTGGCCTCTTGTTTATCGATGGACCTGTAGATATCCAAATCCACTCCATTTGAAATGACATTAACCGAAAGGGAATCCTTTAATATCCCTTGATTTACATTTTTCCTCATCCAGTCTGTAGTCACAACAACATGAAGTTTGGATGCCTTGTAGATCTTCTTTTTCGCCCGCCAGACAAACCTGGTTACATCCCACCGGGGAGGAGGTTTAGGCTCAACCAAAAGCCTGCCTTCCCCTTTGAGCAATGGACAATCATGGCAACCATTCTTCCATTTATTGCAATCATACGGATAAGCACAGTATCCTGTCAGCGCCCACAAGTCCGGCAGCCGCCAAACTACAGTTTTTTTCAGTGATAATCCTGGTAAAGCCCATAAATTAAAATATCCTCCATGGAGATTCCTCAAATCGATGATATCCGCCCATTCATACAGCTTAGTCTTCGGAAGGTTTAAAGTCGGACGATTTGTCCAGGGCGACAAACCCATAAAATCTTCAATTCGGCTTCCCACTCGAGACTGGATCACGCCCAGATTAGTTTGATAAGGAGATACCACTTCACTCATGAGATGAGTGTGAGGTTCTCCAGACAAGTTAATCTGTCCGGCGATGATTTCTGATTGATGTTTCTGTGCCAGAAGTTCATCATGCAGACGATGCATGGCATTAGCCGCGCCCCCGCTTCGGGATGTGGTATTGATGTGAAGTACGTTCATTGTTTATTGAAGTTCTGAGAGGACTTCTTTGATGGACTGCACCATGTAATGAAGATCATCATCCGTCATACTGGGATACATGGGGAGAGTTACAATTTCCTGGATTACTTTTTCTGTGATTTCCAGCCCATCCCTGTGGTATTTGTCTCCTTGATAAGGAGCCATATGGTGAACCGGGGGATAAAAATGCACCGATGCTCCAATCCCTTTTAAATTCAGACTCTTGACAAACTGATCCCGGTCCAGGTTCTGATTTACCCGGATCGTATACATTTGATACACATGTTTATTCCCCGGTTTTTCAGCGGGGGGTGTAATTTCTGGGATTTCAGAGAGCTGCTGTGTTAATAAAGTTGCCAAAGAACGACGTTTCTCATTCATTACTTCCAGTTTCTTTAACTGCTCAACCCCGATTGCAGCCAGAATGTTGCTTAACCGGAAATTGTAGCCGATACGGCTCGCAGACCGGTACCAGGATTTTTCCTTATCCTCGCGCTCATAGGTTGTTTTATCAATGCCGTGCGCGAGCAGGGCTTTCACTTTATGTGCCAGCCGATCATCATTGGTGGTCAGCATTCCTCCTTCCCCGGTAGTCATATTTTTGGTGGGATAAAAGGAAAAACAACCTACGCCAAACGTGCCAGTCAAGCGGTTGTGGTGTTCTCCGCCAATTGTTTCCGCGGAATCTTCAATCACAAATAAATTATGTTTCCCTGCAATTTCCATCACAGCAGTCATGTCCGCACTCTGACCGGCAAAGTGTACTGGCATGATGGCTTCCGTTTCCGGTGTAATTAACCTTTCAATGGATGCGGGATCGATATTACAAGTTTCGTACTCAATATCAGCAAATACCGGACGAGCACCACCAGTTATCACCGCATTTGCAGATGCGACAAAGGTAAAACTGGGCAGGATCACTTCCCCCGTAATCCCCAATCCCTCAACAGCTAAATGAATGGCCGATGTGCAGGAATTCATCGACAAGGCATGTTTAACACCCAGATAATCCGCAAATCCCGCCTCAAATTCATGGTTTTTTGGACCATGAGCATACCATCCAGAGTCTATGACTTCATTAACTGCATCTTTTTCTTCCTGCCCGACATATGGTATACATAATGGAATTTTTCGCATGTGCAATCCTCGTTTCAATTCCGGCCAAGCCGGAGTGTTTCCTATTTATTGATGGTTTTTAAATACATCCAAGTCCCGGTAAACCTCAAGGTAAAGTTTAATTCCCTCTTCCAAGGATACCTGGGGATTATAACCGACAAAATCTTTTGCTTTTTCAATGGATAAGGCCCCACGTTTGGGACGGAACACATCTTCTTCCTCAACAATCTTCACATCCAGGTCCGCAAAATGTGTCTTGAGGATCTCTGCAAGCTCACGCAGTGTGTATCCCCGTCCATAGGTAATATTAAAGGCTTCCCCTTTTCCTTTTTCATGGAACATAACTTTGATCATTCCCTCAGCAGCATCCTCAACAAAAGTAAAATCAAGTGCCTGGTGTCCACCACCATACAGCGTTATCGGCTTTCCCAATAAGGCGTTTTCAACAAAAATTTGACTCACACGACGATTGACATCATATGGACCATAAACAGCAGAAGGACGGACAATGCTGTAGGGGATTTCGTAACGGCGGCTGTAGGTTTCCGTCATTACTTCCCCGGCGTACTTGGTTCCCCCATAAATGTCCTTCGGACGCTTTGGATGATCCTCCGGAGCTGGTATTTCCTCAAAATCACCGTAGATCATTGAAGAAGATATGTAGACAAACCGCTCTACAAAATCGACATCCCGCAAAACTTCCAGGACATTCACAGCACCTTCCAGAATACTGGTAAGCGCCTCCTCAGAATGTCGGTTAGAAAGATCGGCTATCGGTAGCGCAGCCAGGTGCAGAATGCGGTCTGGCCGGGTTTCCAGGATTACACGGCGCAGGTGCGCTTTATCCCGCGTATCTCCCCGACGGAACTCAATCTGGTCCGCTATGCCTTGAAATCGCAGCTCAGTATACTTTTTAAGAATGCTTTTTAATGGGGATACGTATTGGATAAATGCGTCATAAACCACAACTTCATGGTTCATTTTCAGCAATTTTCGACAAACATACGATCCGATAAAACCCGCCCCGCCGGTAATTAAAACTTTACTCATATCATTCCATCCTCATTAATTCTCTCAGTATAAATCATCCCCGATCGTAAAGAACTCGGCAGGAGAGATACTCTTTCCCTGAACCTTGATCTCGTGGACCAATATCCCTCTGTTTTGGGCCAGGACGATTGCGCTGGATCCCCGCTTCAGTGGAACCCGTCCAGGAGTTCCGGTTATGTCCTCTTCCAACAGCTCTGTTCTATCAAATTCAACTTTTATATCAGCCCGGCAGCTAAACGCAGCAGGATAAGGACCATGCATACCCCGTACAAGATTATGGACTTGAATATCCGTCATCCTTTCCCAGAAAATACGGCTGTCCCGCGGATAACGGCGGGTAAAGTAAGCACCCTCATGGGGATTCTGTGGCACCGCCTTAGCCGTTCCCTGTTGAATATCCCGCAGGACGTTTCCCAGCAGAGCGGGGAAAATATGCAGGGTTTTTTCCAGGACACTCGCATGAGTATCATCAGGTAATATCGGATACAGTTCCTGCGCAAGAATATCCCCAGTATCAATTCCTTCATCTACATAAATAATCGAACAACCCCCGGAACTCTCCCCGTTGATAATCTGCCAATTGATGGGTGCTGCACCCCGGTATTCCGGAAGTTTTCCTCCATGCAAGTTTATTGTTCCTAATGGAGGGATATCAATAATCAGGGGTTTTAGGATTTTATTGTAGCCGCAGAGAATAAAAAGGTCTGGATCAAAATCTTCCAATTGCCGGACAGTTGCCCCTGTATTCAGTATTTCGGGAAATAGCAGAGGAAAATCATACTGCCGGCCTATTTCCTCCAGGCTACCTTCTCGCGATACACCAACCACAGCTTTGACATCATAACCGGCTTCTAAAATATACGCTAGGCAGCGACTGCCTCTCACTCCTTTGGAAAAATAAACAATATTCATAGTCATCTAGATTCCACGTTCAGGTAATTGGGCTATCCGTATTTATCTTGAGGAGATTATTGATTTTTCACATCCCATTTCACTACCGGGCGGATGGGTCCATCAAACGCCCCGTTGGCGTAGCGGTAACCATCTGATGTGTCGATGATATCAACTTCCAAGTATTCTCTTCCCGGGATCAATACTTTGTAACCAGGGGAATCAAAACCTATATAAATTCTATAGGTTAGATTATTTAATAGGTTAGGAGGAATTTTGCAGATTGCAGTGTAACTTCCCGGTTTCCGAATAAATCCTTCCCGGATAGAAGCATCTTCATAGGTGGCGAAGACCGTTTCTCCCATGGTTGTTTTCAATCTCAAATAAAGCCGAAGATTCCTGACTTCCTCTTTGATTTTATAATGGACACGGATCTCAAAACCTTCATCAATCTGAAATGCTGTCCTCACCTCTCCTGTTTCAGAAAACAACTCGATTCCAAACAGAATAAGGTCATTATCTTGAGGGGCATCTGCTTCTGACCAAGCCAGCCGACCTGCAGTTGAAACATTTTTATTTGACAAATAGTAGTTAATTACCTGATCAACATCTCCATCTTTGACCAGGGTGCCATTTTCCAGCAGTAAACCCCGCGAACAGAGAGATCGAACCGCACCCATATTATGGCTGACAAATAAAACTGTCCTCCCCTCTTTAGACACTTCCTCCATTTTCCCAAGAGATTTTTTCTGAAAAGCTGCATCCCCAACTGAAAGGACTTCATCAATTAATAATATTTCCGGTTCCAGGTGAGCTGCCACTGAAAAAGCCAGCCTGACCCGCATACCGCTTGAGTAGAATTTTACCGGTGTATCAATAAACCTTTTTACACCGGAGAATTCAACGATCTCCTCAAATTTTAAATCTATCTCTGCTTTAGTCATCCCCAGAATGGTGCCATTGAGATATATATTCTCCCTTCCGGTCAGTTCAGGATGAAAGCCTGTTCCAACTTCCAGCAAGCTGGAGATCCGTCCTAAAAGCTCCACTTGGCCTGAGGTGGGATGAGTTATCCGGCTTAACACCTTTAACAAAGTACTTTTCCCAGCTCCATTTTTTCCAATAATACCAACAACTTCTCCAGGTTTTACATTAAAAGAAATATCTCGCAAAGCCCAAACAATATTTTCCTCCTCGTTAGAGTTATCACCATCAAATTGAGTTAATTTTCGTAAGCGGCGATAATTTTTAATTGGCCTTGAGATCCATTCAGAAAACGCCTCTACAAATGTATCATGAGCTTGTTGTTCCAAACCAATCCGGTAGCGTTTTGATATTTTATTTACTTGGATACTATAATTAACCATATCTTTTCCTTACATTTGCCGTAATTCATGCAACATCAGCAAAGTAGCGTTCCATGTGTCGGAAATACAAGATTCCACTAATAAATAAAACGAATGCTGATGCTGAACCTATCCCTAAATAAAACCAAGGCATGCTGTGAGTACCAAGTAATACAGCCCGGAACCCTTCGATCACACCCACCATCGGATTTAAAGCATATATTAGTTGGAATTTATCAGGAACGCTGCTAGCAGGATAGATTACAGGAGAAAGGTACATCAGCAACTGAATAAAAAAATTTGATCCATATTGAATATCCCGGTATTGGATCGCTAAAGCCGTTAACCACATCCCTGCCCCAGCTGCAGTGAGCATCATCATCAGAACAAATAATGGTATAAACGCTGCCCAGATTGAAGGCGTGACGCCAAACCAAACCATCATGCCGAGTAATATCAAGAAAGAAATCCCAAAATCAATTAATTTTGCTAAGACAGGGGCTATGGGTATAACCAAACGAGGAAAGTAAACTTTGGTAATTAAGTTCTTTGAGGAAATCAAACTTTTGCTGGAATCTGTTAATGAACTCGAAAAGTAAGTCCAAGGCACTAATGCTGTATAGCTAAAGATAGCGTAGGGAATTCCCTCAGAATTGATTTTAGCAATATTCCCAAACACAACCGTGAAGATAATCATACTAAAGACAGGTTGGATCACAGCCCATCCCACCCCAATTATCGATTGAGCATATCTTGTTTTAATATCCCTAATAACTAGGAACCAAAACAAATCGCGATATTGCCATAATTCCCGAAGGTCGATTAATTTCTTTACACTATTATCAGTGTTGATAATGATTCTAGGAAGTTCTCGTTTAGACTTGATAGTTTTTTTTCCCATATTTGTTTACCGACAGTTCATATATTCAACTATTTTGTTAATCTGAAATAACGGGGGACAGCACACTGTTATCCGTTTTAATATTCAAGCTTACTTTAACTTGGTGAGTATTATTTATGAATAAAATCATCCTTTTCATTTCCAATTTCTACTTCTTTCGGATAGGAGCTCTGGAATAATAATTTCCAAGCAGTTCTTATCAAGGCTGGAATCTGCGCCTTTCAGTCTACTTTCCTCAACACATCAATATAATCTGTGTCTAAAATAATTTCATATTCAACCCCCGCGATGGTTTGATCAAATTCTCGAGTCGCCAAAACCAGTGTCGGTAATGGAAGCTGCTCCTGTTGGAGCTTTCTTGAGATATCTTCCACAGCTATGTGTCGGTACTCAATCTCTCCTTCTCCCGCATGGCTGCCGCTTAGAACCCAGATGGGATATTCCCAATCGTTGCTGCCGAGAACTAACCCTACTTCACGCGGTTTTTCTTCTTCAATTACCTTCATCGCCTGACGGTAATCATAATATGCACTAAAATTGCTGAGAAAATACAACATTTGTCGTTCTGTATGCAAAACGGATCTTCCTTTAAAGAAAGGAGAGATTATTGTTGAAAAGTCTTCGTAATATTTTGGGTGATCTGAAAAGAATTTTTTCACCGTATTGGTAGCCAGAAAGGAATCTTCTTTAAATAATGGAACCAATGGTCGGGTTGAATTCAACAGCAGAAAAGGCACACTGAACAAAAACATAACCACTGTCAATAACGAGATCCACTTCTTTGAGGAGATCGTTTTATCTATTAGGATAGCTATCAACGGAGATCCCAACATAAATATCGGAGTGATAAGCCGACTTCCCCAAGGCTGCCATTTGATGGAAAGGTTGAACAACACAATCGCGAAGGGGACTGCCATAAGGTATAAATAAAGGGCAGATTTTCTCTTTTTAATCATCCAGGGCAATAGAATAAGTGCTAAAGTCAATAAAATCATCTGAATCAAATTGCCTGAATATTCTGCGTTGATCCGAAAGTCAACTGAAAATTTAGTTGCTTCAAATGTTGCATCAGGGTTATTGATGTTTTGCCCAAGAGACCATTCGATCACCTTGGCGATCCAATTATTAAGCTTCGGTAAGGGTGTTGCTAATTGAACAGCGGCGTTTCTGGTCAGGTTTGCATAGGTTGTCTTTAAAGAAAGACTGTCTGTAGTGATTCTACTATTTGCCGTGGAAAGCGGATGACCATACAAATTGAAGTTACGTAAAAAATGCCCGGTATTCATGGCTAAACCGGCAACCACAATCAATCCCAAAGACCACACTAATCTGGTTTTTTTCTTTTTCCCTGGTATGGAAAATACTTTCAATCCACCTAAAAAGATGCCGATGGCAGCACAAAATATATACGCTGTACCTTTGGTCAGTAAAGCCAAGCCAAAAGAAACTGCTGTAAATATACCATCCTCTAATGTAAATGATTTGACAAACCTCAAGAGAAAGTAGGCAAAACTCAAACACAATACCCCAACGACGATGTCATTCTGAGTGCTGGTGCTTTGGAGAATCGCCATGGGTGTCGCAGATGCGACAAACCCTGCTATTATTTGAGTAAACTTAGATAACTTGAATTCTTTTGTTATTAGCGAGATAGTCACCAGAGAGATCAAAAAACTTGACCATTGAACCAAATTCGAGTAAAGATCGGATTTGCTCAGAATCTGCAGCTGGAGTATCGCAAATTCTGCAAGAGGCATTGAATAATTTTGTCTTGCGATAGCTGTGGGATAAAATTTCACATTTTGATGTTGAATCCATTCCGCAACCCGCGCCATGTGATAAGTCATGGAATCGTAATTATTAGGCGGTGATAACAAGGCAATTAATAAAGTTGTAGCACAAATTATTCCGATTAAACATAAAACCAGCCATTCGTACCAATGCAGACTGACTTTACCTTTTAGGAAATTTATCAAACCAATGTCATATTTCCTTGATCGAACCAAACCAAAAAGAGCTATACTCTCAAAGATCACAACCAAGATCCAGAAGAATAATATCCCTTTAAAAGTAATCTGATTTATTAACGATAAGACCTCGGTTGACAACAATATCAGGAAGAAATCAACCAGGAATGATTTTACGAGTGCTTCCCGCAATCTATTTCCATCTTTCACGATGAATATGAAAAAGAATAATAAATACGAGATCAGGATAATTGCTACCATAAAAGTATTCGCCCTGCTGGATTTAAAGATGACATGCTTTGGACAAATTGCTGAAGATCTCTGGATCTCGTGTTGCGATGATATTTCCCCAAGCTTTAGGATCAAGCAGCTCACAGGGATAAAGAGCAAATCGCCTCCAGCGATGAGGACTGCCATAAGCCTGAATGGGATACCATTCCGAGACAATCAACTGATAAGATCTAGCCAGGAGATACTCCGCAAGATCAGTTATTGAATACCCCAATGGTTCGGTCTTAGCGTTTTCAAATTCGCACAAGATCAAATCCGGGGAAACTTGATCCCAGGGAAAACCTTGCAAAACAAAATAATCATACCCTTCGGTGTCAATCTTCAAAAAATCGATTTGCTCTTCAAGCAGCTGCTGTTCTGCGAGGAAACCGGCAAGGGTAATGACATCCACCTTCATAGCTTCGTGATGGCTCTTATGAAAAGGCGTCAGCGAACTGATCCCACTGGATTGGTCACTCTTATATAAGGTTACGTTTGAAGCTGGTTGGTTTGAAACCGCGCGTGGGTCAACCTGAACAAGGGGGTAAGATCCAAATTTCTTAATTAACACTTCCCGATTCTCAAGATCAGGTTCAAAGGCAAAGACCCGCCATCCAGATTTCGTAAATGGAGCCAACGCTCCTCCTTGATGGGCACCCACGTCGATCATTAAGCCCTGAATTTTATCAGCCTCTAAGGCTTGATAACAAATTCCAAGTTCATCTATTGCTGCCCCAGATCCATGTGAGTGGACCTTTTGCAAGGACTTTCGAAATAAAGCAGCCCAACCTTCTTCTACAATAATTTGAACGGCAATTCTAACTTTTTTCATGCCTTCCTTTCATAAAAAAAATTTCTTTGATTAAAAGTAAGCCTTTCTCCAAAACAACTTTACGGCTGCAGAACAATTCTGATCCTTCTTGCGGTTGTTCCAATCCGAGCCAATATCCACAGTCGGGGATTTAGGATATTCCTATCAAGGAAACCGCTCTATATTTCAGTCATTGAATTATAATCCACAAAACAGGCGGGTCAAGGGAATAATGGTTATTATTAACTTAATGGCTCATGTGTAAAAGATATGCAAAAAAGCAGTTAACTTTAGTCATGGATTTTCCGATTACAGAACTACTTGACTATAAAAGTTATTCGGACTGGATATTAACGCATTTTCACCCAAGGGGTTTGTATTGTCCAATCTGTCAAGAACCTGTGAAACAATCTCGTTAGTTCAGGCGCACGAAAAGAAGCAAATTGATAGTACATCGCTGTTATGTGTGTGACACAGCCTATAACTTGTACACAGGCACTGAATTTCTATGCTGTCATTGGACGCCCATGCAGGTTGTCTTATTTATGTGAGTATCTGCTAAGGCGAGATAACGCTGGAAGAACATATCCAACGATCATGCAAAAAGAGTATATATGTTATATAGATGTGTGATGAGCCTGCAATCAAATCGTCCGAAAACCTGCCACCGTTATATTTGCCGCTTGAGATCCTCAAAATCGTAATCCACCATCATTTGGATCAATTCTTGAAATCCTACAGTTGGTTTCCAACCTAATTTTTTATGCGCCTTTGCCGGATCCCCGACCAGCAATTTTTCCTCCACAGGACGGAAATATCGGTCATCTTGAACCACGTATTCCAGATAATCTAACCCAAGATATGAGAAAGCCGATTCACAGAGATCCCGGACGCTGTGAGTTTCACCCGTGCAAACAACGAAGTCTTCCGGCTGTTCCTGCTGAAGCATTAGCCACATCGCTTTGACGTAATCCCCAGCATACCCCCAATCCCGGCGAGCTTCTAAATTTCCCAATCGCAGTTCTTTTGCCAGGCCTAATTTGATTCTCGCTGCGCCATGGGTAACTTTGCGGGTCACAAACTCCAATCCTCTGCGAGGGCTCTCATGATTATATAAAATGCCCGAACAGGCATAAATATTAAATACCTGCCGGTAGTGCTTCGTCATCCAATGGCCGTATGCTTTGGCAATTCCGTAGGGACCGCGTGGATTTAAAGGGGTTGTCTCTGTCTGGGGGACTTCCTGAACGGTGCCGAAAATCTCGCTGGAAGAAGCTTGATAAAAACGGGCTTGAGGGTATGCCAACCGGACAGCTTCCAGAATACGGGCGACTCCTAACGCTGTGGCATCCCCTGTTAAAACTGGCTGATGGGATGAAATCGGCACGAAAGAAGAGGCTGCTAAATTGTAAACCTCATCCGGTTGGTATTGTTCCAAAATGGAGATCAAAGATCCTTGATCATGCAGGTTGCCCTGAACAATTTCAAGCTGATCTTGAATATGCCGTAAGCGTTGGAAAGACACTGTACTAGACCGGCGAACCATTCCTATCACATCATAGCCTTTCTCCAGTAAGAATTCAGCTAAATAGGATCCATCCTGTCCGGTGATACCGGTAAGAAACGCTTTTGTCATGATTGAATATCAGCCTCCGGAACTGTTTCTTATTATTCAGTGTATAAATTAATATTTATTCCCCAACTGTACACTGCATCTATGCTTTTCAATCCCTGATTTGCGGTTCGGGAATACTACCGGGTCTAGAACCCGAATCAATTAATCTGTCTTAATATTCTTCACCCATTCGCGCTCACTTTGATACCATTCCACAACCTTTCCGATCCCCTCCTCCAGGGAAACCTGCGGATCCCAATCCAGCAGCGATTTAGCTTTACTGACATCAGCCTGGCTGGTAACCATATCTGCCGGATGTTTGGGATGAAAAACGATTTCAGCGCGTTTACCGATTTTCTTCTCCAAAGCAGCAATCAGCTCATTAATGGTCATCACTTCGTGCCCACCCAAGTTGATGATTTCATAACCAACTAATTTTAACGCAGAGATGGTTCCCCTTGCAATATCATCAACAAAGGTAAACCCACGAGATTGGTTACCGTCTCCATTGAGATGAACAGGCATTTCCTCCTGAATCCATTTAACAAAACGGAACATAACCATATCTGGTCTCCCAGCAGGCCCGTATACGGTGAAATATCGCACAACAGATACATCAATCCCATATAAATAATAGTAGGCATAAGCCATCACTTCTGCCGCCTTCTTGCTGGCTGCGTAGGCTTGAAGTGGTTTATCGCTGGTAGCTGTTTCCAGAGTTGGTAATTGTGCATCTTCACCATAGATACTGGAGGTTGAGGCCAGGATAAACTTCGGTATATTATCCCGGCGGCATAATTCGAGCAGGTTTAATGTACCTGTAGCATTGGTATCCAGATAAACCCAGGGGTCTTCCAGGCTGTCCCGGACACCAGCTCGGGCTGCCAGGTTAATGATCGCATCAAATCCCTGCCCGGCAATCTGAGTATTTTGAAGCAAATTGCGATCTTTGACATCAAGTTTATGAAATGAAAATCCCGGGATTTTGTTTAATTTGGCAAGACGATACTCTTTCATACGCACATCATAAGCATGATTGAGATTATCGAGGCCTACAACAACGGATCCTTGATCCAGGAGCATTTCTGTAACAACCGAGGCTATAAAACCAGCTGCTCCAGTAATTAGGTATTTTTTCATAATTAATTCCTGCCACATTATATTTACAAAAAGGTTACTTTCGAATCATCAATCCCGATCTTCCCCAAAGGATTCCTATCTCTTAGAACAAACTCAGCTGTTCCACCTGGTCATTATTATCTTCGGGCTCTTCCGGCTGATATACAGGCGTTTTTTCAGCTCCATCTATCAAAGCTGGAAGTTTCGCAAAATCTTCTTCTACAACAGACCGTAATGATGGACGGTGGAGAGCTGCCGCCGGGTGAAAAAAAGGCACTACCAGCATTCCTTTGACCCGGGTTGGCTGTCCATGAATTTCACTGATCTTCGCATGGTGGAAAAACTTCGCCATGGAAAATCGCCCCAAGGTGACAATTACGCTGGGATTGATAATTTGAAGCTGCTGGTCAAGAAAAGGATTGCATGCCTTCAACTCTTCCGGCGCTGGATCCCTGTTTCCTGGTGGTCTGCATTTGACAACATTGGTAATAAAAACATCCTCTCGTTTCATCCCGATTGAATCTAATAGTTCCACCAATAAATCACCGGCAGCCCCAACAAAAGGTCTCCCCTGCATATTTTCATGAAAACCGGGACCTTCTCCAATAAATATAATTTCTGCGTTGGAAGGACCTTCACCCGGCACACCTTTCTCGCGGGAGTGATATAGTTCACACTTATTACAACTGGAAACATCTTCAGCTATTTTTTTCAGCGCCTGGTCTGGATTCATTCGGGAACATTGCTCCTTTTATTGGGGGGTTCTATCCCGGGATTGGATCTCCCTTATGCAGATAGGTAGGGGAAAGTGTCAGTATGTCATCAACAGTGCCTTCCTGCCATTTGTTCCAAGCCAGTTCAGCCAGATATTTCGGGCTTCGAAGGGCCAAAGTTGGACTGGCTACTTCAATCAAATCATGGCCCTCAACGATCCGGCGGATTTCTTCATTTAATTCTCCGGTCAGGATGCAGGGCTGATCGATCTTTATTAGCAGATCATCAAGGGTGAGGTTTTCTACAGGATCGTCCGCTTCCCAATTCCCGTCCTCAGCCTTATACCAACCTACCGCCAAACGATTCCTGCCAGCCTGAAGAACGGCTGCCATCCTGGTGTCTCTGACTGGTATGGCTCTAGCAGTAATATCAAGCGTGGGGATGCCGATCACAGGTAATTGGTAGGTATACGCAATGCCCTTGATCAATGCCAGACCGATTCGAAGTCCAGTAAAAGATCCCGGTCCAATAGCAACCGCCAAAACATGTAAATCCGCGGCAGATAAACCTGCCCGGGACAGGTTTGACTGAACAGCATTTGCCAATTCTACAGTGTGGTAGCGGCGGGAAATCCAACTTTCTTCACATAAAAATTGGTTTCCGTCAAACAGTGCTATCCCTACAGACTGGGTTGAAGTATCCACTGCCAATAACATGTTTATGCTCCGTAAATCTCTTCCCGGAATTGATCGAGCAGATTCTTATGCCGGTCACCCCGCGCATCTACAATAAAATCTCTCTGTTCATCATTAATAAAGCGCATATTAATCCATAAATAATCTTCCGGTAACGCTTCTTTAATCCTGTCGGCCCATTCCACCAGAAGCGGACCTTGATCGAGCATGGTATCAATATCCAGATCGATGGCTTCTTCAGGACTCATCAATCGAAAGGCGTCCAAGTGAAACAATTGTTTGCGATCCAAACGCCGGTATACATTAATCAGAACATAAGTCGGGCTGGATACAGAATCATAGGATCCCCAACCTGAAGCAATACCCTGAACCAAGGTGGTTTTTCCGGCGCCCAGATTGCCTTCCAGACCAATAACATCACCAGGCTGTAACATCTCCCCTAACCGCATTCCAATCCGGCGGGTCTGAGTGGGACTACGGCTGATGACTTCAAATGAACCTTTCTCAATTACAGCCATATCATTAATCCATTAACAATTATCCGCGGGGTTTCTAAAATTATTTTACCATTCTCTACGGGTCAATTATTTTCAGATCAGCCAGAGAAGCGATGAGTTTTTTCTTCCCTACCCCTTCAAAAAAAATATCCACAATTTCGTCATCATCCTGGAGGACACTGTTTAACACCAGCCCTTCTCCCCATTTTCCGTGCTTTATTTTTTGACCGGGATGATACTGGCTCTCTAGTTTTTTAGTGTCAGGGGACTCTCCCCGGATATTCTTCCAAGATTGAACAACCTGAGTTCTTTTCTGTAAAGGGGGCGAGTATTGAGCAAGACCATCATCTGCTCTTAATTCCAAGGGGATATCCCGATAATAGCGGGAAGCTTCCATGGGCTCAAAATAACCGAAGTTGTACCGGTTCAATGAATGGAACAAGTATAAGCGGTCTTTCGCCCTTGTAATACCCACATAAAACAGCCTTCGTTCTTCTTCCATCCCTTCAGGTTCGTCAAATGATCTTTGGTGCGGCAGTATCCCCTCGTTTAATCCGATGATTATTACCTGTCTGAATTCCAATCCTTTAGCGGCATGCAGAGTCAATAAAGTAGGAACATCCAGTTTAGTATCCAGTGTGTCCTGATCCGACACCAGAGCTACATCTTCCAGGAATGATAACAAGCCGACAGTTTGGTATTCGGATGCCAATCTCCGCAGCTCAATAACGTTTTCCCATCGATCATAACCTACATCGCTGCCATCTTCAATATAAGTCCGGTAATCAGTATCTGAAAGAATCAGCTCAACAATCTCAACTGGGGGAAGGGTTTCAAATACACCTCTCCATTTATACAGTAAACGTCCAAACCCCGTTAGTCGGCTGCCTCCGGCTTTTGTAAAGGATTCCAGTTCTGGCGGATTTTCTTCAGCAAGGCTGAGAAGCAAGTTTCCGGGGGTAACCTCTTTTTTCTGCGCAACTGTAATTAATTCTGCAAAGGTTTTGGTTCCAATCTTACGGCGGGGTGTATTAATCACCCGGGATAGACTGAATAAATCATCAGGATTTACTACCAGACGCAGGTAAGCGACGATATCTTTTACCTCCCTGCGGCCATAAAACCGCTGGGCTCCGACCAATTTATACGGTAGGTTTGCTGAAAGGAATGCCTCTTCTACCAAGCGGGATTGGGCGTTGGTTCTGTACATCACCGCAAAATCGGAAGCCACTGCCTTTTTTTGGGAGAGTTGCTGAATAATCGTTTCCACCACAAGTTGGGCTTGTTCCCGTTCATCGTAAGTTTCACGGATGAAAATCTTCTCCCCGGCTCCCCGCTCAGTAAAGAGTTTCTTGGGAATTCGCTGGGTATTACGATCGATGATGGAGGTCGCAATATCAAGAATGTTCTGTGTGGATCGGTAGTTTTGCTCCAGAAGGATTACTTCCGCATCCGAGAAATCTTCTTCAAACCTGCGGACGTTTCTGTAATCTGCACCCCGCCAGCGGTAAATGGATTGATCTGGATCTCCCACAACAAACAAGTTCCGGTGGTGGGATGCCAGGTGCTTCAACAGTGTGTATTGTGCCATGTTGGTATCCTGGAATTCATCAACCAGAATGAACTGGTACCGGTGGGCATACTTGTCCCGGATGCTGTCATTATCTGATAGCAAAATTGACATCCACAACAACAGATCATCAAAATCAAGAGCATTGCTGGCCAGCAGGAATTTCTGGTACTCCTGATACACTCTGGCGACAATTTCATCACGATAGGTTTTAATCGGAAAATCTTCTGGCAGGTAAAGTTCGTTCTTAGCTGCAGAGATAGATGCATGAACGCTTTGGGGCCGATAGCGTTTTTCGTCCAGGTTTTGATCTTGAATTACTTGACGAACAACTTTCACCTGGTCATCCGCATCAAAAATGACATAGTTGGAATTTACCGGCAAGTTATCGGACTCAATACGGAGGATCCGGGCACAAGTTGCATGAAAAGTACCCAGGGTTAAACCATGGGTATGTTGTCCCAACAGCTCGGCAATCCGATCCCCCATTTCCGAAGCAGCCTTGTTGGTGAACGTAACTGCCATGACATGATACGGCTCAATTCCCTGTTCTCCAATCAAATACGCTGCCCGGTGAGTTAGAACACGCGTCTTTCCTGAACCTGGGCCTGCGAGTACCAAGACAGGTCCAGGAGGGGTTTTGACAGCTTTTATTTGTTGGGGATTCAAGGATTTCAAGATATCCATTCTGGGCTGATTCTAATGGGTTGCCAGATAAGTGTCAACAACATTGCGGAAATGAACACCCTGTCGTAGAATTGATTTATGAACTGGGACCTGATTGGACATGAATGGGCAGTCCAACTTCTACGCGGACACATCGTCCAAAATAATTTACGCCATGCGTATCTAATCACCGGTCCTTCCGGTGTTGGGAAAAAAACCCTGGCAGTGAAATTTGTTCAAGCAATTAACTGCGAAGATCCGGTTGAACAAGGCATTCCCTGCCAAATTTGCCAAACCTGCCTGAGAATTGCCCGGATGGAACATCCTGACCTATTCCCGGTCAAAGTGGAGGAAGGCAGTACTCAGATAAAAATTGATCAAATTCGGGAATTAGTTCATCGTTTCTCTCTTACTCCATACGTTGCCTCCCGCAAGATAGGATTGTTATTAAACTTTGAACAAGCCAATTCTCAAGCACAGAACTCTTTATTAAAAACCCTGGAAGAGCCTCCTGGGGATTCAATTATGATCCTGACTGCGACATCTGCAAATTCTCTCCTTGATACAATCACGTCGCGGTGTGAGGAAATTAAACTCAATACCGTACCAATCTCAATTTCCAGAAAAGGTCTGGAGCACATCCACGGCATCCCGGCGGATCAAGCAGATTTCCTGGCTCATATATCGGGGGGTAAACCAGAAATTGCCCTCCACTATCACCGGGATCCGGCTGCACTGAAACTAAGGGAAATATTGCTCAACGATCACCGACAAATCCTGCAAGGCAACTCTGTAGAACGGTTTTCTTACGCATCCAAATATGAAAAAGATTCCTTGATGGTTAATAAAGTCATCGATACCTGGAGTTCCCTCTGGCACGATATTATGCATCAGTCTGGAAAATCCCAGGCGCCCATTCAGAATATTGACCGTTCTACCGAAATCGATCAAATCGTCAACAGAGTTGATCTAGGAACGGCTCAAAAAACCCTCAACATTTTCCGCAGAGCCCACTCCCTTCTGCTCGATAACGCAAATCTAAAACTAACTTTCGAGGACCTTCTTCTGCAGCTGCCCCGATTCGAGAACTTATAAGTCAGCCGAACATTCCATCTGAATCAGAGTACAAGATAGTCCCTAAGCTTCCAACAGTGCAGCAGGATGATGAATATGCTATACTCTGATAAGAATTTGGTTGTTTGGCGGATTAACCTAGAGAATTCAGACTTGATCAGTTCTGGTACAGCATACAAATCTGAGAATTAGTTCATCAGCCTTCTGATAGAAAATCGCGGTTAATTAACATTAGAAATCTTCCCGGGATCATATCGGATAGGGTTAAGCGGATCGTTGAAATAAAAAAAAGATTGCTCTCCCAGGCTCCCGGGATTAGATGGGCTAAGTCGACTGTATTACCTTATTGAATTTGGTTAAAAACAATATTAAAGAGATCTCTTTAATGGCTATAAAAAAGTCATCTAACGAACAGCTGCAGACAGAAAACAAAGCTTCCCTAGAGCTTCTTTATCGGGTTAGTAGAGAGATCGCTACGACTCTTGATTTATCTGTTGTCCTGGAACGCGTTCTTTCTCTCTCAATAAACACAATTGGAGCAATCAGGGGGAGCGTTATTATCTTGGATGAAGATGAAAATCCAATAGAATCGGCGATCATCATACAGAATCAGGTTATCAACCATACCAATGAACAATTGCGCTCTACCCTGGACGAAGGCCTTGCCGGCTGGGTGGTTAAAAATCGAGATGCAGTCAATATCCCCGATACCAGCAAGGATGAACGCTGGCTCCGAAAACCAGATGACGAGGAAAGCGCAACTGGCGCAAAATCTGTTGTTGCAGTCCCGATTATGGTCCGGAATGAGCTGGTTGGGGTTATTACCCTGGTTCACCCGGATCCAAACCATCTCCAGGAAGATCATATCGCCCTTGTTCATGCGATTGCAGACCAGGCAGGAATCGCAGTATTAAACGCCAAATTGTACGGTGAAAGCCAACGGCAGACCCGGGTGATGACAGCGCTTGCTAACAGTGCAACAGCTATGTCATCCACATTAAATTTGGAAAATGTACTGCATAACATACTCGAGGAAATCCGAACCGCCCTCCAGGTTGAAGCCGTCACCTTATCCTTAATTGACCGCGATGAACAGTACCTGGAGTATACGGCTGCGAGGCATGATACGATCGATCTTCGATCTAACCTGGTAGGAAAACGGATTAGAATCGGTCAAGGATTTGCCGGCTGGGTTGCTGAATCCGGTTTAGGAGAGATTGTTCCTAATCCAGCTGAAGATAAACGCTTTTTACAGACCAACGCAATATACCCGGAAATCTCGCCTTATGCTATTGTGGCTGCCCCGATTTTCCTTCAGGGAAAGGTGTTTGGTGTCCTGGAAGCAATCAACCCCTACAGCAAGCATTTCGAAAGTGACGCTCTGCAGGTCCTGTCCGGTATTGGGAGCCTTGCCGGTTCCTCAATTCAAAACGCAAAGTTATATGAGGATCTGCAAATTACCCACAGCAGATATCACGACCTGTTCGAAAACAGCATAGATCCAATTATCATCACCGATCTGGTAGGAAATATTATTGAATCCAATATTCAAACCATGAAATCCAGCCATTATTCCCTTGAAGAGCTCAAAACAATAGCCATCAGCGAAATTCATAATGTCAACTGGGAAATCGTTGGGAGAAATTATTCAAAATTACTTGAAGGAACATCCAGCAGCTACGAATCTACCCTGACAACAAAGGATAAGATAGAAATCCCTATCCAGGTAAACGTTCACCAAATTCAAATAGCTGATCAATGCCGGCTGCAGTGGATCTTAAGGGATATTTCAGAGCGGAAAAATCTGGATCAGCTGCGGGAAGATCTGACATCAATGATTTTTCATGATCTAAGGTCACCCTTATCGAATGTAATATCAAGTCTTGATGTCATCCAAGCCTCCCTGCCGGAAAACTACGACCCGGAAATTTACTCCCTGTTTGAGATAGCCAACCGGTCGACTCTCCGGATTCAGCGCCTCACAAAATCATTACTGGATATCAATCGGTTAGAAAGCGGACAGCCAATTACCAACAAAAAATTAGTCAGCCCAGAAGAGCTGATAAATTTTGCCAAACTGGCGTTGATCACCCAGGTAAATGCCAAGAAACAAACAGTCACAATTGCCCTTGCCCCAGATATTCCCCAGATCAACGCAGATAGAGATATGTTAGAACGGGTGTTAATTAATCTATTCCAGAATGCTATTAAGTTCACCCCCACAAAAGGGCGGATCGAATTCGGAGTGAAAATGAAGGATAATGTTCCTCATTTTTGGGTCCAAGATTCCGGATCAGGTGTCGATCCTGAATACATTGATCGCATTTTTGATAAATATACCCGAATTCACCCAGACGAGAGAATAAAGGGTTTGGGATTGGGTTTGGCGTTCTGCAGGTTAGCAGTTGAAGGTCATGGGGGACAAATCTGGGTCGAAAATCTTCCTGAAGGTGGAGCCATCTTTTCATTTACAATTCCAGCTGCGGAATAATCACCGTTATTGATCAAATTTCTTCCGCATAGTCAAAAGTTGAGGGAGTAAGAATGCACGAAATCAAACCCGGGATTTATTACGAAGATACTTATCCAGGACCAACCATAGGAGCTATCCTGCTTCCCCGGGGCATGATATTCATTGATGCACCTTTGCGTCCGGAGGATGGTCACCGCTGGAAATCTAATTTACTTAATCGCAGCCAGGGCACAATACATAAAATTGTAGTCTGCCTTGATGATCATCCAGACAGAACTATTGGCGCGAACAGTTTGGATTGTCCCATTGTAACCCACCGGGATGCTGCCAAGACATTGCAGGATCAGTCTGCGTCTTTCCGTAGTCAGCTTCCAGGAAGCGGAGCAATCTGGGAAAAATATCCTGAAACCACCGGACTTCAATGGATAACTCCGGACATTACATTTTCAGAACGAATGCAGTTTCATTGGGCAGATGAACCTGTTATGATTGAACACCATCCCGGCCCGAGACCTGGATCAAGCTGGGTGATTATCCCTTCCGAGAAAATTGTCTTTATCGGAGACGCCGCAGCAGTTATAGGACCTCCCTTCTTAGGGAAAGCCCATTTGCCTACCTGGATTGACACCCTAGATATTTTGTTAAGAGCAAAATTCAAAGATTATCAAATCATCAGCGGTCGGGGAGGACCGGTTAACCTGGATAATATTCGGGAACTGAAAAAATCCTTCCGGAAAATTCACCGCCGGATAGACAAGCTAGCCAACCGCCGGGCGTCTGTAGATGATGTAAGTAATCTGGCGGGAAAATTCATGGATGAATTTTCTTTTCTAAAAAGAGATCGGGATTTCTTCCTCCAGCGGTTGCGCCACGGATTATCTCAGTATTACATCAGGAATTATTTTCCCCAAACCGATGATAACGGGAAGAAAAAACCCTGAGTATGTCCCTTAGCCAGAACCTGCTCACCAGATATTTCACATGAGTGATTCCCTTCAAAACCCGGATCAAGGTTATCTTCCACTTTTCCATACTACTCGGGGAGAAGTAGTTGAATCTATCCATTACGGGGCGATCGCAATTGTTGATCCTTCCGGCAAACTCTTCGCCTGGTACGGTAATCCAAAAGCTGTTAGTTTCCTGCGGTCTTCAGCAAAACCGTTCCAGTCCCTACCTCTGGTGGAAATGGGCGGGCTGGACACTTTTCAAATTACTGAAAAAGAGTTAGCCATAACTTGCGCATCCCACTCAGGAACTGATCAACATTTAATAACGGTCCACGGGCTTCAGCAAAAGATCGGCATCACCGAAAAAGATTTATTATGCTGCACACATCAGCCATTCGATTCTAGTACCCGCGCATTGTTGAGAGATCGGGGAGAACAACCCTCTCCAAATCGCCATAATTGTTCTGGAAAACACAGCGGATTGTTGGCACAGGCGAAATTACTGCGGGCTGATCTGGGAAACTATACAGAAATTGAGCATCCTGTCCAGCAGCAAATCAGGTCAGTTATTGCCGAAATGTGCTGCATTGAGCCCTCTAGACTCCAGATAGGGAGGGATGACTGTTCAGTTCCTTCTTTTGCCATGCCCTTGTATCATGCTGCTTGGGGCTTTGCCCGGCTTATAAGTCCTGATGTACACTCCGAAAAACGGAAAAATGCCTGCAAAAAGATAACTTCAGCTATGACAGCCCATCCCTTTCAGATAGGAGGTCCCGGTCGGCTGGATACCCGTTTGATGAAAATCGCTGCAGGCAAGATTATCTCCAAAGGTGGAGCAGAAGCATTCCAGTCTGCGGGTATCCTGGAGGACACGATCTATCCTGGATCGCCGGCTCTGGGTATCGCCCTTAAAATATCCGATGGAGATCAAGGTAAACGCGCCAGAAGGGCCGTTTTGATAGAAATCTTAATCCAATTGAAAGCATTATCCACCGACCAGATTAAAGATCTGGCAGATATAGGACCAATCCTTACCAACCGTAATCAATGTGATCTCGTGACCGGAGTCGCAAAACCCTGTTTTCAATTACAATACAGCTAAACTATGAATGGAAAACAGCTTGCGGCCAAGACACATCAGTTATTAGTAGACGAGTACGGCCTTCCAACCTGGCGCCCTCATCTGTCTCCCGTGAGCGAACTTGTCTCCACCATCCTATCCCAAAACACCAATGATCTAAATCGAGATCAAGCCTATGACACCCTCAGGGAGAACTTTCCAACCTGGGAAGAGGTCAGAGATGCTCCAGAAAATCTACTTGCCGAATCGATCAAAACCGCAGGTTTGGCTAATCAAAAAGGACCTGCAATTCAAAATGCACTGAGATTCATTGCTGAAGAAAGGGGGAAAATAGAACTGGATTTTTTAAGATCAAAACCCAGCCAGGAAGCTTCTTTATGGCTAACTAATTTAAAAGGAGTCGGTCCTAAAACCGCAGCTATTGTTCTTTTATTCTCCCTGGATATGCCAGCATTTCCAGTTGATACACACGTGTACCGGGTTACAGGAAGGATTGGGATCCGGCCGGATAAGATGAACGCAGCCAAGGCGCATACCTTTCTTGCCGAGCAGTTTTCGCCGGATACCTATTATGCAATTCATCTAAACCTGATCCGGCTGGGACGGGAAATATGCAAAGCGCGCCAACCTCTCTGCCAGATTTGTCCACTAAATAAGATTTGCAATTATTACGAAAATGAGAAAAATCAATAAGACATTGTATCTGAGTAACCTGATCACCGCACTGCTTATCTCACTGGGGTTCCTGTCAAGCTGTATGCTTTACCCTTCTCCTGAGAAACCAACTCTACCCCCTTCCCTGAAGGAAGAAATATCCCCCACCTTGTTAATATCTGAATCCATAACCTTAGAGGTACCAGTTATCCAACCCGGAGAATTATACACTCCTGTTGGCTTACTCCAGGAAGAATCGTTACTTGTTTACAGCAGTCCCTCTGCAGATGCCCCAACCATAGACAGTATTCCCACAACCAGTATTAATATCAAGATTTCTGGAGAACCGCAAATACATGGAAATACAGCCTGGATCTTGGCAGACTATAATCAAATTCAGGGCTGGGTTGACTTAAACCATCTGGCTATTCAAAAGGGAGAACTCCCGGAAGACTTGATAGCACTTGGACAACTCGTTCTGGCTGCCCTGCAATCTTATGATTACAATCTGCTGGCAGATCTGGTTCATCCGGATCATTGTCTGAGATTTTCCCCCTATTCGTATCTCGCTGAAAACAATTTAATATTCTGCCCTGAAGAAGTGGGCAATCTAATAGCTTCAAATGAAAAATATACCTGGGGAGAATATGACGGGATTGGTAATCCGATAATAATGACTTTCCCGGAATATCATCAGGAATTTGTGTATGATTCGAATTATTTTAATCCAGATACGGTTGGTTTTAATGTTGAGGTGAGCTCAGGAAATGCCATTAACAACATAGCTGATATATACCCCAGGGGAGTGATGATTGAGTATTACTTCTCTGGTTTTGATCCGCAATATGGCGGTATGGATTGGAGAAGTATAAGACTGGTTTTTATCCAAGACAATCATACCTGGTACCTGGCGGCAATTATCCATGGAGAATGGACAATTTAATAAACACGATCCGTAATCCTGAGTAGATTATGGATCGAATCTAGAAAAAAACGAATTCAATCCATGAAAAAGAACTTATACCAGACAATCATCCTCATCATCCTCATCGGAACCCTATTTATAGGCGGCAGATATTTGTTATCCGCTAGGACGCCGGAACAAAGCACCGAGGAAATATCACAGATCTCAAACCTCCCAGATAACCTGCCTATACTGACACCTGTTCCAACGTCCACACCGATCCTACCTCCCCTTCTAAGTACTATTCCCGGAGATGTATATTATTTTTATGGAGACTGGGAATCAGCAATCACCAGCTATCAGGCTACCCTGGACAACGCTTCCCCTCCGGATCAGATCAGCGCAGCTTTGTTAGGGTTGGGAAAAGTCTATTCCCAGAAGCAGGATTATCAGCAAGCCTTGGATTATCTGCGGCTGTTGGTCTCAACCTACCCGGATTCCGCCCTGATCCACAAAGGATTTTTCGCCCTGGCAGAGACCTACACAGCATTGGATCGTCACCCTGAAGCTGCAGACGCCTACAATTTATACCTTTCCCGCCGCCCGGGAATCCTGGATGCGTTTGTGCAGCACCGGAGAGGTGATGCTCTCTCATTAGCCGGAGAGTCCACCCAGGCGATTGATGCCTATCAGGCAGCCATCGCCGCGGGAAGCGGAGACTCTCTTTTTACTCTCCAATTGAAAATTGGTCAGCAGTATGCCGCTCTGGAAGATCATGCTACTGCGATTGTAATCTACAAGGATATATATATTCAAACATCCAATGATTACGCCAAAGCCCGGTCAAATTATTTACTGGGTCTTTCCTATTTGGATCTCGGGCAGGTCGACCTGGCTGAAGCCGCATTCCAGGACGCAGTGATTCAGTACCCCCTCAGTTATGATTCCTATTTAGCGCTATTGGAACTGGTCAATGGTGGTTTCGAAATTAATGACCTCGATCGAGGACTGGTCGATTATTTTGCTGGACAATATAGTCATGCTGTGGAAGCTTTTGACCGCTACTTATTCGAACCGGAAGCCGGAGACCGGGGTACCGCCCTTTATTATAAAGGGTTTGCTCTGCGGGCAATGGGGAGGTATGAAGAGGCGCTGTTTGCCTGGGATGAATTGATAAACCAATATCCGGATCATTCCTACTGGGATCAAGCCTGGGAATTTAAGGCATATTCCCTCTGGTATTATCTGGACCGCTACAATGAAGCCAGCCAGGTTTTGCTGGACTTTGTCAACAAGAGCCCCTACCATCCGCGGGCAGCTGAATTCTTGTTTGATGCAGCCAGAATCGAAGAGCTGACTGGTGATCTAGAAACTGCGGCAACGCTCTGGAAACGGGTTTTTAATGAATATCCAACTTCTTCGTATGCCAACGTGTCGTTATTCAAAAGTGGTATCTCCCAGGTAAGACTGGGTGCTTATACGCAGGCGCTGAATTTATTCTCTATATTCCGCGATGCTACTCAATCATTCGGAGAACTCTCCCAGGCACTGTTTTGGATCGGAAAAGTATATGATATGCAAGGCAATTTTGATGCGGCGCTGGCTGCCTGGAGTAAAGCTGCCAATGCGGATCCCACCGGGTACTACAGCGAACGAGCTCGTGATTTACTGCTGAACCGGCACCCGTTTACACCACCACAAGATTACGATATCGGTTTTGATGTCCTTGCTGAACAGCAGGAAGCTGAGGACTGGATTAAAGAAACCTTTTCAATTCCGCCCGAAACGAATCTGAACAGTCTCGGTTTATTAGGAGATGATCCTCGGATAGTCAGAGGTACCGAGTTATGGGAATTGGGTTTATATAACGAGGCCCGGGCTGAATTTGAGGAACTCAGAAACGAGGTCAGTTTTGATCCTATCAGCAGCTATCGGCTAGCCAATTATTACACTGATCTGGGTCTTTACCGTCCGGCCATATTTGCTGCCCGTCAAGTGCTAAATGCAGCGGGTATGGATGATGCTGCAACTATGAACGCGCCTGCATATTTTAATCACATCCGGTTTGGAACTTATTACAGCGACCTGGTCATCCCCGCCGGTCAAGAATATGGATTTCATCCCCTGTTACTATTCAGTGTGATCCGGCAGGAATCTCTTTTTGAAGGTTTTGTCCGCTCGACTGCCGGTGCGAGGGGGTTAATGCAGATCATTCCCAGCACCGGTGCAGAGCGGGCAGACCAAGAGAGTTGGCCACCGGACTACAATGATGAGGATCTTTACCGCCCACAGGTAAGCATAAAATTAGGGACTGCGTATTTAGGTTTCCTGCGGTCCTATTTTGATGGTGATATCTATGCCGCATTGGCAGCATATAATGCAGGTCCGGGAAATTCTGCCATCTGGCTAGAAGAAGCTCAGGGAGATCCGGATCTCTTTTTAGAAATCATTCGATTTTCCGAAACCCAGACCTATCTGAAAAATATCTCTGAGATCTTCGCCATATATCGGCGTTTGTATACTCGAACCCAGTAACAGGACAGGCTGGTATTGACATCTCTGGTTGAAAATCCAAGCTTCTTTTTTTGAAATTAATACCGCAGAAGAGCTCCTATACCCCCATGCTTATGAAATACCGGATCATTTTTGATCACTTTTATCCTTCCCCCAGTCAATAATACATTTCTTACCGCTAATTCACCGATATCACCAATTTCTTCAAATGATCCTGAACAAAAATGGCAGCCTTCCATCTGCTGCACTGTCAGGTAATCACATCCGGTGCAGCAGAACCCTGGTTGGTGGAAATCCTCTTCCACCAACAGAGTCTGAATCCGTCCTTCCCGTACTGCACCCAGAACATCCTCAGCGCGGATTACTCCCCGCCTTCCCTTGGCTGTCTCAGTAATCACAGTTTCTACCAGCCGCTGCTGATGCCGGTCATCTTCCATTTGAGCTATTTCCTGAATTAGCTTCAGGATATCTTGTTTTTTCTCGGTCAGTTCAACAGTAAATACTCCACTGATTATACTCTGCCATACTTTAGGCAAGTACTCGTTGAATGTTGCTGTGGTCGGCTCAGTGCCCCCCAAAAATACTCTTCGGATATCGTGTTTCTTTAAGAATTGATCAGCAAGTTGGGAAGCTTTCCGAAAATTCCGGTCTATAATGGTTTTAATGTGATCTAGATCCCCCTCAACTCCAGATAAACCACCCATGGGGCGGGTACCACCGCTCTGCTTCACACGCTGGACCTCCTCTCCTTCAAAAAGGCTTTCAGCTACGAGCTCACCCAAATGGAACGCCATCATCCGGGTTTTTTGCTGATCCACAAGAATCACTCCAAAGCCGGAGAATCTATCCAGAGTTGAAGCTAGGGATTTTAGCATAAGCCCTCTGGATATCTGCACCTGGTTTTTCATATCAACTGAAAAGGGGTATGCTCGAAAGAAGCCATCCTGCTGACAGGAATACACTACTACGCTTCGACTTGCTGCCCAATCAAATTCTTTTTCAAAAAAACCACTCACTGCCTTGAGGTCTTCTTCCGCCTGGATGCCCTTTATTAATGAACGCAGGATCAATTTATTTGTCTCTGGTGTATTCCCAATAAAATCATTACGGAAGATTAAACTCAAAACAGGAGCTGGCGCCTGGTATTCCAATAATTCATTGAGATCTTTGGCCGTGAACATGTCTTCCTCCCTTATGGTTCTTCAATCAGATGAGGGAATAAAGCTTTCTGTTCGACGAATCTACGGTCTTTTTTCCAGAGTCAGCTCAAACTCGAGGGTTTCATTTTCACGGATTACCAGTATATTAACTTGATCGCCGGGTTTTTTATAAGTTAATAAATAACCCATAAAGTCCGCAAAATTATTCACCTGCTTATCATCAATAGCAATGATCAAGTCACCACCTTTCGCAGCATCCTCTCTAATTTCCGCGCCTACCAGGCCAGCCTTATCTGCCGGACTGCCAGGAGTAACCTCAAGGACATAAAAACCAGTGGATTGAGGTAGATCTAATTCTTCCTGAACAAACAGGCTGATCTCACCTAATACCCGGATTCCGACATAAGGTGAGTCATGTTTCCCATAGGCAATCAAATCAGGCACTACATTTTTTGCTGTATCGATGGAAATCGCAAAACCAAGGCCAGAGTTAATGGGTTGCCCGGAAAGATCGATATTTGTGGTACTGATTGCTGAATTGATGCCTACAACTTCACCATTCAGGTTTAGCAAAGGACCGCCGGAATTACCTGGATTAATAGCCGCGTCAGTTTGAATGATATTCCCGGAAGCAAATACTCCCCCACCTGGCGCAATATGCAGCGAATTCAGGGTTCTACCCAGGGCAGAGATGATCCCTTGAGTCATCGTTCCATAGTATCCCTGCGGATTACCAATGGCGATCACAGTCTGCCCAACCAAAAGATCCTGATTCCGACCCAGGGTGAGGACTTTTAACTCAGGCGGCAGCTGATCCAGTTCAAGGACAGCGAGGTCGGAATCAGGGTCTGAACCGAGAATCTGGGCCTTGGTTTTAAAACCAGAAGGAAAGTCAACTTCTAAATCAGTTGCGGAATGAACAACATGGAAATTTGTGACAATATGCCCTTCTTCATCCCAAACAAATCCAGTTCCTAAACCACCCCCCTCTTCTGTCAGAGCACGAATAGCTACTACCCCCGGGTTTACTTCTTCATAGAGTGAAGAAAGATCTCCATCTTGAATTACAACCTTACTAATGGTTGTGATTTTTTCATCATTGATAGGTTCAATATATTGTGTAACCCAGGCTTGTGGGTTTAAAGAACAAGCTTGAGCGGTGAGGAGCAGTACCGTCACAACGAGTAAAATTGCAGATCGATTTTTCATGGGTTATCCCTTCTTTAATGAGTCTATATTAAGTGTATTATACAGGAATGTAACATCAAAAATGGCATCTAATGATAATGAATGATTCAAATCAGATCATATTAAAGATACTTATTGAGCATAAAATCTTACAAGAGTTTATAGCGTTTGACGTAATAATACCCTGGAGATTTAATAAAAACATTGTACTTCTATTAGAAAATCATTAACGGTGCGAAGTCGTATCTGCTGACAGACGGAGGGCCATGATAATCTACTGGCAGAAAATGATAAAAGCCTTCTCAAACAGGTCAACCTGTTTGAGAAGGCTTTCGCTAAAGGAGGAAACAGTGATAAATTTATATCATCTCCCGTCTCAGAGTAAATCATAACAGACCACCTCCATGATGCCAAAGTACAAGCTCACAGAATATATATGACCTTCATCCTATACGCCATTAAAGATATTTAAATAACTCTTTATAAATACTTATCGGAGAATAAAGTGCACCATCAGAATATGATTTTTACTGCCAAACAGACGGAATAATTTGCCCACCTACATGTACAAGACCTAAAATTCTCTAACTATTGCCTTTTACCAGTGCCTGTTGTAAAATCGTATTCGAAACTATTTGCCCTCGTAGCTCAGTGGATTAGAGCACTTGCTTGCGGAGTAAGGGGTCGCGTGTTCGAATCACGCCGAGGGTGCTCAAAACGGAGCGGGAAATCCCGCTCCGTTTAAAATTAAAATCTATTCCAGCAATAATTATCAAAACCAGAATCCATTATTGCGGAAAGTATTTTTATGAATCAAATCGCTATTATCACCGATAGTACCATCATGCTACCGTAATCTATTCTGAATGAATTTATTATCCAGGTAATCCTCTTATCAGTTATCTGAGATGAAGAATCCTTCGCGGATTGCGTGAATCTCACCTAATCAGAGTTTTACACTCATCTTGCGTAAAGTGGTACTTTGCCCAGCACCTCCCAGCCTTCCGCTGCATTATTTAAAGATTGTCTTAATGAACTCCTGGACCAGGGGAAAGACGTAATTCCCATTTTGATCCCCTCGGTAATGTCAAGCACTGTCAATTCAGCTTTGCAGGCGCAGAAGGAAATTGCCTCAGATAGAATTTCTGTTGTGGATTCAAAAACAGCTGGTTTGGAAACGACATTGCACAGCATAGAATAAAGAAAATATTCTCCGGAAACTTCAAATCAAAACACTACCGTAACCTCTCTTTTAGAAATGTGTTGTATCTTTCATAATTGAAATATACTCATACTTATTTCGAAAGAGAGGATTTATGTCTAAAGTAGCCATTGTAACTGACAGTTCACCCAATATACCTGAGCACCTTATCAAAGAAAATCAAATCCATGTTGTTCCACTCAACGTAATCTGGGGAGAGGAATCCTATTATGACGGCGTGGAAATCACAAATGCCGAATTTTACACACGGCTCGAAACAGACAAAGTTATGCCTAGTACATCCCAACCGTCTGTGGCTGAATTTGAAGTGGTTTTTCGTTCCCTCTACGAGGATGGTTATGAAATACTTGGCGACTTCTTATCGGAGGATCTATCCGGTACCATATCCTCCGCCACCCAAGCTAAAAAAATGCTCCCCAAAGCAACAATTGAAATCGTGAATTCAAGATCCCTAGCAATGGCCCACGGGTTTCAAGTTCTGGCCGCCGCCAGAGCAGCCAAGAACGGCGCCTCGCTTGCTGAATGTAAACGGATTGCAGAGGATGCCCGGGACCGCTCCGGCGTGATCTTTGTTCTCGACACTCTGGAGTTTTTACACCGGGGAGGCAGAATAGGAGGAGCAAAACGATTTGTTGGAACCTTATTGAATGTCAAACCTATCCTGACTATTGAGGATGGCACAATTATCACCCTAGATCAAGTCCGGACTCAGAAAAAAGCCCTGGAAGCAATAGTTGATTTAATTGTAGAAAGGACCAAAGGTCATAAAAATATCCAATTGGCAACCTTGCACGCTAACAATCCAGAGACTGCCCAACATATCCTGGATGCTGCATCTGAAAGATTACCCTTGGCGGAGAAGGTATTCGCTGAACTCAGCCCTGTTCTTGGGACCCATGCTGGTCCAGGAGCGGTAGGATTGGCATATTTGGTGGATATGTAAATTCCGGAAACGATTGCAAGAAATGTTTGGTAAAACGTCCAGCCAGCCGGTTGGACGTTTTATTTTCTTCAATGGTAAACTTATTCATGGGTTTTCAACCGCAATCTGTTTAAAAGGCATAATACACAATGGAAAAAGATATGTTTTCCGGTTCATCAAAATCACCTCCAGCTCAAGACGATATTAAAATATTATCGTTTGCTGCTGAACCATATCCTGATGGTCGAAGGGTGAAAGTCAGGTTGTTATTGTCTTCCTTTCTACAGGGACCTAACGCAATCATAAATTTATCCAACCAGGAGAACCAGGAACTGGCATCGGTAAATATCGTCGATATCTTTAGCCCGGAGAATGAGATCACCCTCCATTTCCCCGGAAATAAAAAGCAGCCAGGTAAGTATACAGTTGATATTGAAGTGTTTTATATCGAGGAAGAAGAAATCGAGCAGGATGGGGAGCAGCGGTTATCTTTTAAACAATCCCTGGTCGATAGCGCTTCCACCTCATTTTCCATCCAGTGACTATTCCTTTCCCGAATGACTTTATCACTGAAATTAACCGACTTCTTGGGGAACAATCCTCAATTTTTTGGGAGATACAAGAAACAGCGCCGCCGATCTCAGGCCTGCGGGTAAACACACTTAAAACAAATCCTGATTTAATCCAGACAACCCTGTCTGTCGAATTAACTGGTTTGCCCTGGACTGATAACGGATTTCAACTCTCTCACGGCAGTAATCCAGGAAAACATCCCTATCACTCCGCCGGACTATATTATCTTCAAGAACCTTCGGCCATGGCGCCTGCAGCTGCACTTAATGCTCAACCGGGAGACTTGGTACTTGATCTTTGCGCTGCTCCCGGGGGAAAATCTACCCAAATTTTATCGTTAATGAAAAACCAGGGCTTGTTAATTGCAAATGATTCCAACCCCCGACGGGTAAAAGCACTGGCACGAAACATTGAACGCTGGGGGGCTCGAAATGCTGTAATTACTAATGAGGTTCCCAAAAGATTGGCAGATCATTTTGGTCCGGTCTTTGACCGAGTCCTGGTAGATGCACCCTGTTCCGGGGAAGGAACCTTCCGAACAGATCCCGGGGAAATTAAAAAATGGTCAACCAGCTTCAGCAAACGGTGCGCATCAATCCAGGATGAAATCCTCTGGTTTGCCGGGAAAATGGTCCGACCTGGTGGAATTCTAGTATATTCAACTTGTACCTTTAATCAACTGGAGAATGAAGGTTCTGTAATGAGATTCCTTCATGCAAACCCGGATTTTGTTGTAGATCCAATCCCTTTCCAGCCCGGATTCTCAAACGGGATTCCATTGTCAAAAGCAGATCCCGGAAATCTAAAAAACACAGTCCGAATTTGGCCCCATCTGGCTCCCGGAGAGGGCCATTTTATTGCTCGATTGAGGAAATCCAAAAATTCAACTTCAAAGCAATTATCGCACCAAGGTACCCCAGTAGGGATGACTGCCGACCAACAGAAGATATTTGAAGAGTTTTTTGATTCCACGCTAAAGCGGACGCCAGGAACAGAGTTACTCTCGCCCGGCAGTTCATCTCTGGCATGTTTCGGAAATCAGCTGTATCTGATTCCCCCGATTTCACCTCAACTTGAGGGATTGCGAATTCATCATTGGGGATGGTCCCTCGGCACGTTTAAAGGGGATCGGTTTAGACCCAGTTCTGCCCTGGCCTCCGGCTTGACCAAAGAGGATTCACAAATAGTGATAGAATTCCCAATAGATAATCCGAACCTGGTTTCTTACCTTCGGGGATCACCTATCCGCTATCCTGGGGATGCTGCAGCGAATAGTGTTTGGGTTTTGGTAACTGTAGAAGGATTTTCGCTTGGTTGGGGAAAAATCGTCCAGGGCCGTTTAAAAAGCCACATCCCAAACTGGCTGCGTCACACCTAAAAAAATTGCGGAATGAAAATATGAACACTGATGCTTCTGCTGAAAATAACAATCAAAAACCAGACAGAAGATTCCCCCCAAACCTGATCCTTCTGGTTATCGGCGCCATCTTGGTAATCACCGCCATAATCTTCTATCCGGAAGCGCAGCGCAGGATGGAAGAACATCCTTTGCCTGAACCGTCAGCGGCTAAATTGACACCAGAGGCGGATTCTGTCCAAATCCCCAATACCGTAACATCTTCTCCAATTGCCAGCATTACACCTATCCCAAATCCTTCATCCACTCCTGTCACATTCGAGTTTCCATCCCAATTCGGCACATTAGTCCTTTCAATCCGGGAAGGGTTAGATATTCACTTATTTGCCTACCAACCGTTTTTGGAAAATATTGAAGAAGGCACATATAGCGCACTGCCATTAACACGCATCACTTCCGGGAATCAGCAAGACATTACCCCAGCCATTAGTCCGGATGGCACAAAAATAGCCTTCTCATCCAACAGGGAAGGGGCCTGGGATCTCTACATCCTGGATTTAATCAGCGGTGAAACCAGGAAATTTACCGACACCAAGGCATATGATGGGAATCCAACCTGGTCGCCGGATGGGCAGTGGTTGGCTTATGAAAGTTACCATATCAACAATCTGGATATTTTTATCCAGATTGTTGATCAAACGCAAGGACCCATACCCCTTACAAATCATCCTGCAGCGGATTACGCTCCTAATTGGTCCGGGCAGGGACGCAGGATAAGTTATATCTCCACTCGAAATGGCATCCAGGAAGTCTGGTATGCTGATCTTGACTCATCTGAGAATGAAAAATCGGTCCGCGTAAAAAATCTCCCGGGGGTGAGTGTTAAACACCCCACCTGGACAACGGACGGCAGGTATTTATCCTGGTCAATTGTCACTGAAGAAGGCAATCATTCCCTTGTCACCTGGGACGCAGATCGACCGGATCTGGCTCCCATCCTGGCTGGAACTGGGGATTGGCCGCTCTGGGCAGGAACAGGAAAAGTATTGTATGCCCTGATTGAAACCCCGTATGATACCTATCTTACTGCTTATCCCGGTCTCGAATATGATCTTCAGGTGATGATGCCAGCAGTCAAATTGCCCGGTCCCGTAGCCGGGTTCAGCTGGGCTGAAGGTATTTCGATTCCTGCTTCATTGGATGCTGCTGAGCAGATCAATCCTACACCTCTCTGGAACCCTGCACCACTGCAGGACGAGAATTCAGAGATCATTAAAAAGGATTTATTCCAGCTGAGAAATCTTAATGCCCCTTATCCCCAATTAAATCAAGATGCTGTCGAATCATTTACGTCTCTTAGGCAGGAAACCAGAGATTTATTGGGATGGGATTTTCTTTCTACCTTAGAAAACGTCTATGTGCCGCTTACAGAACCTATGGATCCAGGGGTTAATCAGAATTGGCTGTACACCGGACGGGGATTATCGGTTAATGACATTCCCAGGCTAGCAAATTGGCTGATTGTAGAACGAGAGGATTATGGCACCCAGACATTCTGGCGGCTTTATATTCGCACCAACGTCCAGGATGGCTCGCAGGGTCAACCGCTTCACAACTACTTCTGGGATTTTAATGCCAGGTATTCCGGCTCAAATTTGGATTACGAGAATGGAGGTGGTATCTCGAACAGTATTCCAGAAGGGTACTGGATCGACTTTTCAGAACTGGCAGCGGCCTTTGGATGGGAGCGATTTCCCGCACAGTCTCACTGGCAATATTCTGAATCCGCTGCCCGCTATCAATACTTTGCTTTTACACAGGGATTAAGTCTGCAATCCGCATTACTTGAGATATATTCGCCACAAGCCATCCAAACACTTACGAGTCCCGCAAATCCCTGATTTGATTATGAAAAAAACAATACGGGTAAATTTAAGCCGAAGAGGAGTACTGATTCAAGGCGGTACATATTTAACAGCATTACTGCTGCTTAGCGCCTGCTCCATGGATATCGGTTCTTCCGGCACCGAAAAGGACACTGTAACCCCTACAAAATATACGCCTGCAGCCAGTTTTACTCCATCGGAACCAACAGAGACTCATGTGAGCCTGAATCTGTCCACACTGACTCTCACTGCAGTGCCGGAAATTAGCTCAACACCAGAACCGATCCCATCTACTCCTGATTTATCCATTCCCCTCAATCCGCAAAAATCTTTTACAGCCTGGAGACCACCCGTGTATCCGGTTCCCTGGATGCCAAGTCCCCAGGATCATTTCTATTTTTCAAATCCAATAGCAGCCTATGATATCGATCCAGCATATTCTCCTTACGGTTATGGAGATGTGTTTTTCGAGGATGTCGTCCACACTGGCATTGATATTCCAGGTGATGTAGGAACCCCGGTCCTTGCGGTTGGAGATGGAAAAATAATTTACGCTGGATTCGGCGTTTACCGGGGCGGTTCCGATGTTTTTGATGATCCTTATGGAAATGCTGTGGTAATTGAACACTCCTTCGGTTACCAGGGAGAACCACTTTTTACACTCTATGCGCATCTTAGTGAAATCCTGGTTATAGAAGGTCAGGCAGTCACAACAGGAGATCAAATTGGCTTAATGGGTAAAACTGGAAAAACCACCGGCCCCCACCTTCACTTTGAAGTCCGGGTGGGAAAAAACGAATATTTTTCCACCTGGAATCCTGACCTGTGGATTTCTCCCCCGCAAGGTTGGGGAATCCTGGTCGGACAAATATTAACTTTTGAAGGCAGGCCACTGGAACAGCAGACTGTGTACCTCTACCGGATCGGGGAACAGGGTTCCCAGGATGAACCTACAAATCGTTTATGGATCAGTAAATCATATCAAAATCAAGCAATTAACAGCGACCCTTATTACAAGGAAAATCTTACGATTGCCAATATTCCGGCTGGAACCTATATAGTATCGATACCGGTAACATATATCGGATTTTCCTATTATGATGAAATTGAAATCCAGCCTGGACAAGTCACGTTTTTCAAATTTAATCTTTGGCGAGGGTTTAATGGAGAAAATCCCCCAACACCGGAAGTTTTTTTTTCACCTTCCCCTTGACGTTTAGAACATTTGTGCTACACTAAAATAAGGCAAGCCAGGTGGAAATCTATTGTTTTAGAGGAGGATATTATGGCTGATGATCCGCGGAAAACAGCTTTAGACAAAACACTGCAGGATATCACAAAACGTTTCGGCGAAGGAGCAATTATGAAGCTTGGTGATGCCCAGGGCATGGAGATTGACGTAATTCCTACCGGCACGTTATCTCTTGATGTCGCTCTTGGTGTAGGGGGAATACCCAGGGGCAGGGTAACGGAGATCTTTGGACCGGAGGCATCTGGGAAAACCACAATCTGCCAGCATATCGTTGCAGAAGCGCAAAAACAAGGTGGAACAGCAGCTTTTATTGATATGGAACATGCTCTTGATCCTTCCTATGCAGCTCGGACGGGTGTGGATGTAAATAATTTATTGATTTCCCAACCGGACACCGGAGAGCAAGCTCTTGAGATTACTGAATCTTTGATCCGTTCCGGAGCTGTGGATGTCATCATTATCGACTCAGTCGCTGCTCTGGTTCCCCGGGCAGAAATTGAAGGTGATATGGGAGACTCCCATATGGGGTTGATGGCCCGGTTGATGTCCCAGGCACTCAGAAAACTCTCTGGCGCAATCAAACAAACCAATACCTGTTTGATTTTTACCAACCAACTGCGGGAAAAAATCGGTGTTGTCTTTGGAAACCCAGAAACCACTCCCGGCGGCCGTGCTCTTAAATTTTACAGCTCAGTCCGTCTGGATGTCCGCCGGATCCAATCCATTAAATCCGGCACAGACATTATCGGCAGCAGAATCCGGGTTCGGGTCGTAAAAAACAAAGTAGCTCCCCCTTTCCGAACAGCCGAATTTGACATCATGAAGGATGGGATCTCAAAATATGGCGATATTCTTGATATGGCTGTAGAAGTTGGTGTCGTCGATAAACGCGGATCCTTTTATTATTACGGTGATGACCTTCGCATTGCACAGGGTCGAGAAAATGCCAAAGAATACATGAAAGAAAATCCGGATTTAGCCCTGGAGATTGAAGGAGAAGTCCGGGCTTTGGTCATGGAGGAACCCCAAATCGATCCTGATCCCAATGATCCCGAATCTGGTAGGGGAGATGAACCAGACCAGGAATAAAATAAGGGTTAAGATCCGGATATTGCTGCTGGTGATCCTGGTCACAGGTTGTCAGGCTGAGAAGCCTGCACAAACGGCGACACCAGAAGCTATGTTTATCCCTCCCACACCCGGGCCAACATCTGAGCAAAACCCCGAAGCCCAAACCACCGCCCTTCCTACCCAACAGGGGAATTGTGTAAATCAACTCCGGTATGTAAAAGACCTGACTATTCCTGATGGCACTGAAGTATTAGAAGGGGAAAAAATCACGAAGCGCTGGCTAATCTCCAACGAAGGCAGCTGCAATTGGAACCAATCCTATTCTCTGCAGCATATTTCAGGTTTGGCTCTAGGGGCAAAAAAATATCAGCTGCTCTACCCTGCCCGGCAGGGCTCGAGAGCAATCCTGGAAATAACATTCACTGCTCCGGATAATCCCGGACGTTTTAATTCCTGGTGGCAGGCTTTTGATTCCAATGGAAAGCGGTTTGGAGATCCGGTTTATATGGATATCATAGTCCTAAGTGAGTAAACCGGAAAGGAGATCCACCATATGGATAATAAAAAATCCAGCGTCCAGCGGGTTCTGGACGAACTGAAGAAATTAAATCTCCCCACCCAATTTAAGGACTTACCTCAAAGTACCCGGACAGCAAGCGAAGCCGCTGCAGCTGTAAACTGTCATGTCAGCCAAATCGTGAAGTCACTGGTATTCCAAACCAAATCCACCCACAAACCTATCCTGATATTAACTAGTGGTTCAAATCAGGTAGATGAAGCAGTTGTTGGAGATGTTTTCGGTGAGGAGATCAGGTTTGCTTCTGCGAAATTTGTTCGTGAGATGACTGGTTTTGCTATCGGAGGAGTATCCCCCTTTGGACTGAAAGGGGAAATTACAACCTATATCGATGAGGATTTACTTAAGCACCCGGTTATCTGGGCCGCTGCAGGATCGCACAATACAGTCTTCAGTATCTTTCCAGAGGATTTAGTGAGCGCGATTAATGGGCAGGTGATCACTGTTCATTAAATCAAGTGGTACAAGAACTGTTTATCCCTGCCTTGTACAATTCTATTTCTCAGCTGACCAGCAGTGCTTCTTTCATTAATTTCTCAATTTCAAGCGGTATGCCTTTCTGGGGATCCCGATTAAACGTAACCGCATTATTTTGACACTTGTCGATACATACCCCTCAGCCAAAACACGCCTCATGATCTATATATGCCTTTCCTTCCAACATCTTGATGGCTGAAAACTGGCAGTATTCCTGACAGATTCCACATCCTTCCCAGAGATCAGGGTTAATTTCCGCAGTATAACCAGATGCTTTTAGCATAGGAGTTCCATTTCTATGGGCTTGAAATGCTCTACAGCAGCAGGCACAGCAGTTGCAGATTGCATAAAACCGATTGAGCATAGCATCTTTAAAAAATGCGTGGTGCACATGTCCTCGTTCATGTTCCACTTGGAGGATATCCATGGCTTCCAGGGATGAAATCAGGCGGGATTTTTCTGGTTGGTGTTCAAGAATAAAACTGACAAATGGGTCGCCGATTATTAGACAAACATCCAGCGGGTAGCAGGGATCGGCTCTTGATGATCGGCAGGGACAATCCAGCGCAATAATCCGGTCCGGATTTTGCATGATGATATCTTTAGCATGGGTATAAGGGATGACTGGTTCCAGGTCCTTAATAATTATTTCCTCCTGGATCGTCACCAGGTTTTTTGCCTCCTCAATAGGAACAACTTTCCCGTGATAGGAATTTGCAAATGCTTCCCTATTACCAGCATCATTTTCTGAAAATGGAGTAAGAATTGCGGAGAGGAACAGGAATACTGGTTTAGGCAAACGGGTTAATTTATGTTCACCGGTAGCAACACCAATGTACAAGTAAGGCCAGCGCGCATAAAGATATCCATGCAAATAATCGTAAAAGGAGTAATCCTCCGTGATTTTTCCCTCTCGATAAAACTCTCTAGTGGAATTCTTGATCAGGTGGTTTCTCTTGGAGATCATGTTATACCCTCCTCTGAGCAATAACCAGCTTTATCAATAGGTTAAAGGGTATTGTAATGCATCCAAGCATCATCAGATATAAAAAAGCTGAACCCAATCCAGTTACATTAGGATCCAGCTCTTTTAGTTAGCCGGCTGTGTTTTTTCTCTGTAGAGAAATGATCAATCCAATTTCAAGCTGCTGCGGCACCGGATTGTTCTTGCCATTTTTTACTGACCAGGCAATATGAAAATACCAATAAAGTACTTGGTATTTGATTTAGTATTCTTATCATTGTCCCTCTTTTAAACATGCCGCGGGGTTTAAATTTACACAGAATTTGGTCCTGAGAGTTTTTGAGCATCCAGCTCCTGGAAAGTCCTTTTCCCGGAAAAAGCGCATAAGGTTCACCTTCAAAGGTGATGATAAAAACCCTGCTTAATCCTCCGCGAGGTGCGGCGCTGGCTAATACCGCACCTTCCTGTTTTAGTTCATAATGGTTTTTCCAGAAACTTATCTTTTCAATAATCAGAGGTAAATCACCTGAACCAGTATACGTCCCTTTGGTTTTTCCGGCATTCAGGGTTAGAACTCCCAATATATCTGATTGAGTCCCGAAAACATGTTCAGTTTTAAAAACACCTGTTTCGATGACTGTGATCAAATCTGCCGAGAAGGACTCGTTATTCATCCTGTGAATCACCTGCTTCGGGTTTGTTAATCATTTGTTCCATATCAGTCATCGCAGTCATTCCAGTCATCGCAGTCATACCCATTAAGCCGCCCAGGTTCATTGTATCCACTGCGCTGGAGGGCACGATCACCATAGCTCCTTTTTCCTTTAATCCTTCAAAGAGCATATTCATTGCCCGCAGATGTAAGGCTGTTGGATTATTCCGGTAAGCCTCAGAAGCTTTTGCAAATGAGTCAGCAATCTGTTCCTCACTTTCACCCAGTATTACCCGCGCCTGGCGTTCACGCTCAGCCTGCGCCTGACGGCTCATGGCATCTTCCAGTCCTGTCGGGATGACAACATCACGGATTTCCACCGATTGCACTGTGATACCCCAGGGTGTAGTACGATCATCAATAATATGTTGGAGTTCTGCGTCCATCCGGGCTCTGCCTACCAAGATGTCTGCCAGTTCCATCTGACCGATGATTTCACGCAGAGCAGTTTGTGCTGCCCAGGAGATGGCTGCACGGTAATTTTCAACTTCAAGAGCCGCTTTTTCTGCATCCCAGACAACCCAAAACAATACAGCATCAACGTCCACCGGGACGGTATCCTTGGTGAGGGTTCTTTCTGCCGTGAAAGAAGTTACCATCACCCGGTGATCAATCCAAGCAGGTAATGTATCTACAATGGGAATAATCCAAAATGGTCCGGGGCCTTTCAGACCTACAAACCTGCCTAAACGAAGATGAATGGCTTTCTCCCACTGGTCAGCCACTTTGAATGCCAGCAGAACATAGAATCCGAAGATGTTTATAACTAGCAGCTCAGTTATGATCCAGATCAGGTTAACCTTCTCAATTGCCATCCAAACCGCAACAGCCGATGAGAATATCAACAGAATCAAAAAAATAAAAACTGCAACGCCATTGATCTGACTCTGTTTTTTCTCCTCATATCCGATATTTAGTCCTGTTGGTTTAATAAACATTTTTCCATCCTCCTTATATAATAAGGTTATTGTTTTCTGTTCCTATCAAGCCAAACTTTCATTTCCTCCTGAAAGGCTTTCTTTATTTCAACCGGAGAATAACCCAGACTCCAGGCTTCCTCCAGCGCACCTTCAATAATGGAGTGGAGTAACCTTTGACGTTTACGCTCAATTTGATCTTTATCTAGAACTCCGGTAACAAAAGTTCCCTTGCCCCTCTGGGTAGAGATTACTCCTTCCCGGTCAAGTTCAAAGTAAGCCCTGGCTACTGTATTAAGGTTTACGCGAATGTCCGCAGCCAATTCCCGGATTGTGGGTAATTGCTCACCCGGCTTTAATTGTCCGGAGGCGATTATGGAATGAATGCTGTCCTCAATCTGGACATAAATCGGCACGCTGCTGTCGGGGTCTATTTTTAATTTCATATTCTCCTATTGTACTAATAAACTATTACATTAGTATTATTACATAACTATTTGGGTGTGTCAAGTTTTTCACGAGAAATTCTGTAAATTGACGCTAAATCTTTTTTGGCATACAATTTTGAGGGCTGACAGGTGATTAGCCTAGAAGATCAAACAAATCCTGTTCCCTGAAAATTATCTTCACTTCTGGAATAAACGATGAATGAAACTCAACCTCAGCGGATTGCGATCATCGATTTAGGATCCAATACAAACCGATTGATTATCATGGAAACGCAGTTGGGGTTTTCTTATCGGTTGGTGGACGAAGTCCGGGAAGTCGTCAGGCTCAGACAAGGGATGTCCGAAGCAGGTCTAAGCGATGAAGCAGTAATTCGGGGATTATCAACTTTACGACTTTATAAGGATTTTTGTGAACAAACCAACGTCAGGCAAATTCTGGCGGTTGCAACCAGCGCGGTCCGTGAGGCGGCAAATGGTCCTGCTTTCCCGGATAGGATTAGAGATGAAATTGGTATATCTATCCAGTTATTAGACGGGGAAAAAGAAGCCTACTATGATACTTTAGGTGCGTTAAACGAAGTTCCCCTGATTGAGGGCGTTGTTCTGGATATCGGTGGAGGCAGCATTCAACTCAGCGATGTGCAGAAAATAGCAATTTATTCAAGGCAACTCCGTCTCCCTGGGTGCACTTGCCCTCACAGAACGATTTATCACCCGGGACCCGATATCTGGGAAAGAATATCGTGCCATCGAGAAAGAAATCTCCCACCAACTTGATACCATTCACTGGCTGCCGGAGAAACAGGAAAAGCCACTGGTCGGATTGGGCGGAACGATTCGTAACCTGGCGTTGATCGAAGCAAGTCGACAAAAATATCCCCTCTACACCCAGCATGGTTTTATCCTTAAACGGTCTTCAGTCAAAAGGAGCATCCAGCTTTTCCGAGAACTTCCATTAAATGAACGCCAAAAGATTCAAGGATTAAGCAGTGATCGGGCAGATATAATCCTGCCGGGTGCGGTTGTTGTCCTCGCAGTAATGAATCGTCTCCAAATTGACGAATTGCAGTTATCGGTAAATGGTCTCCGGGAAGGTGTGTTTTTTGAACTTTTCTGGTCTCATTTAGATCCCCCTATCATCCCCAGCGTGCGCAAATTCAGTGTATTAAATCTTGCCCGTAACTATTTTTACGAAAAACAGCACGCCACCAATCATGTCAGCTTCCTAGCTGGCCGGCTCTTTGAACAGCTGACTCCCCTGCATGGATATGGTAAGAATGAACGTGAAATTCTTTACGCTGCAGCTTTACTGCATGATCTGGGTCGGATCATCGGCTACAGCAATCATCATAAACACACCCAAACCTTACTGGAATACAACGGACTGCCAGGCTACACTCCCCGCGAAACTGCCCTCATTGCCCTGCTCTCCCGTTATCACAGGAAAGGGCAGCCTGAAATCTCCGATTACAAACTGCTGCTGAAGAAAAAAGACCGGACCATACTCACCAGGCTGGCAGCCATACTTAGATTAGCTGAATGTCTTGAACGGGGTCGAAATGCAAATATTACTGATACCATCACCACTTGGGATGAAGAACAGCTGCGAATAACCCTGATTGCCAATCAATATCCAGCTGTTGAACTCTGGCAGTCCAACCGGAATGCGTCCTCATTAATGAAAGAAGCTTTTCAAAAAGAAGTTAAAATAGATAGTTTTTCTCCCCCGCAAAACCCAACCGATTGAAACCTCATCACTTCCCCAGCAGTTCAATCAAATACCAGGACTGGCAAATTGACACAGATATCACCGATCAGGACTTTTTTTTTATACATTACTCCGAGTGATGCCAGATCCCCCGATTATTAATCATCCATTCCTGGGAATTAAATGACTCTTCCTTTTCCCCCTTCTTTACCGGTTCATAACTGCCATCCGACAACATGAGACGGGCTTTCACGTTATCTTTCAGGTGGATATTTAATATTTCATCCCTGATAGCGTTCTTTATGGTCTCATCTTCAATGGGGAATAAAGTCTCAACTCTGCGGTAAAGATTTCTGGGCATCAAATCCGCGCTGCCAAGCCAAATCTCTTCCTCACTGCCATTGCGGAAGTAATAAATCCTGGCGTGCTCCAGGAATCTTCCCACAATTGAGGTTACGGTTATATTTTCGCTGACCCCGGGAATACCCGGACGCAAACAGCAGATCCCCCGGGCTTGAATATCAATTTTTACTCCCGCCTGGGAAGCCCGGTACAGTGCTTCGATACATTGATGATCCGCCAAAGAGTTCATCTTAAACGCTATGTAACCGTCCCCCTGCTTCTGATGGATTTTTATCTCCCGATCTATCCGGGATATGATTCCTTTTTGCATCCCTCCCGGTGCGACCAGCAGCTTTTCGTATTCTTCGTCGCAAGAGTATCCGGTTAAGCCGTTAAACAAAGCAGAAACATCTTTCCCGAGCGCAGGATCACAGGTGAAATAACCCAGATCTGCATAGACACGGGCAGTCACATCATTGTAATTGCCTGTTGCCAGATGGATATATCGCCGGATACCTTCTGGTTCGTGCCGGATCACTACACTGGCTTTTGCATGGGTTTTCAGTCCAATCAAGCCATAAACAACATGGACACCTGCTCTTTCCAGAGATTTTGCCCAGATGATATTGTTTTCCTCGTCAAAACGGGCTTTCAGCTCAACCAGAACAGCAACCTGTTTCCCATTTTCCCGGGCTTCCATCAGCGCAGCAACCACTGGAGAATCGGGACCCACCCGGTATAAAGTCATTTTGATTGCCAGCACCTCCGGGTCCCGGGCTGCTTCACGGATAAATCGGATTACTGGATCAAAACTATCATAGGGGTGATACATTAATATATTTTTTCTTCGTATTACAGAAAAAATACTTTCTTCAGTCACCAATGAGGGAGGAATAATGGGTTTAAAGGGCACATCCTTTAATTCAGGACGATTTATGTCCATTAACTCCATCGCATCACTCAACCCAATCGGTCCATCAATAACGAATACCTGGTACGACGCCACATCCAGATTGGTTTGCAGGATATCGCGTACCTGATCAGGCATGGAGCTATCAATTTCCAATCGGATGGCTGTTCCAAATTGTCTTTCTCGGACACTCTCTTCGATTGCTGCTAATAAATCCGAAGCTTCATCTTCTTCAATTTCCGGATCTGCGTCTCTGGTTACCCGGAATGGGTAGGCGGCTTCAATTTTTAAGCCCGGGAAGAGCAAATCAAGGTTTGCTTTCACAACTTCTTCCACCCAGACAAAGTTGCCTGAATAACGTTCATCCAGACCCAATTCCTGATATTCATCAGTTTTTTCTTCACTGGGGATAGAAATCAATCGCGGGTAGATCTTAGGAACTTTTAGGCGGGCAAATCGCTGACCGTGTTTGGAATCGCGGACTACTATCGCAAGGTTCATGGAAAGATTTGAGATGTGCGGAAAGGGATGTCCCGGATCAAATGCCAGCGGGGTTAGAGCAGGATATATTTCCTTCTTAAAATACCTCCGCAGCAGCTTTCTCTGTTTTCTTTTCAGCTGTTCATAATGAAGGATTTTTATGCCCTGTTCCTTTAACTTCGGGACAAGGTCTTTCTGCCAGCACGCATACTGTTCTTCCAATATTGGAAGCAATCGCTGCCGGATCATTGCCAATTGTTCCGAGGGAAGCAAACCGTCAGGAGGAACTTTATGGGTATCGGCTTCCATCTGACGCCGAAGGCCTGATACCCGAATCATAAAGAATTCATCAAGGTTGCTGGAAAAAATTGCCAGAAACTTTATTCTTTCAAAAAGCGGATGGGTTTGGTCCAGCGCTTCTTCTAATACCCGGTCATTAAATTTCAACCAGCTCAGTTCCCTGTTTAAATATAAATCCGGATCAGAAAGATCTTGAGGGCTGCTGCCTAACATATGTTTAATATTATCAATGACCATTGTCTACTCCAAATGAAAGGGAACAAGGATCGTCAGATAGTGAAAGCGACAGAAATGCTGGGGAAAGATTTCCCCTGGAAAAAAATTTATCACAGTATCTACCAATAATTTCCATCTAGAAACAACCCCCAAACTATATCGTAAAGGATTGGGATGATTATATATCAGTTGCTCAACAAATTGAGCTAGCGACCCTGATTGGGGAGATTATACCTTTTTAGAGGGGAACCATCAATAAAATGGGCGTTTTTGGGAATCTTTGACATTTTTTGACAGATAGCTGCTATTCCTGGTGCAGTTTGGGTGCAGTTTCCTGAGTAAACAGGGTTACTGGGGTAGTGATTTCGTCCATGATGTATGCTGCTTTTTCCTGTACACCTGGAATAAGGTGGCCATAGGTGTCAAGGGTGACACTGGTTTTTGAGTGACCCAACCGTTTTGCGACAGTGAGAATATCCACTCCATTTATCAACATGTGCGTGGCTGCTGTATGCCGAAGATCATGGAACCGCATCTTCGGTAAGCCGGCTTTCTGGAGAAGATCTTTAAAGTGGAGGATCAGCTTATTATAACGGATTGGAGATCCATCATCTTCTGTGAAAACCAGGTCAATTTCCACCCATTTGGGAAGGAAATTCATTTGTCGTTGTAATTGTCTTTGTTTGTGGTCGAGCAAAACTGACGTAATGCCTTGCCCCAAGGAAACTGATCGTATACCAGCTTTTGTTTTCGGGGGCGGGAAGTAAAACCCACGTTCAGGGTCTCTATTCAACTGTCGTTTTATGTTTAGAGTTTTACGACCAAAATCGATATCCTCCCACTTGAGTCCTAGGATTTCCCCTACTCGCATTCCGGTCGTGAGTGCCAGTTGATAGAGTGGAGCATTCACGGGCTGAAGCGTTTGAGCAGCGATCATCAATGCTTGGATCTGCGATTCATCTAGAACGGTTTTCTCTGAGGGCTTGGGCTTCGGAGGTATGGTTGCTATAGTGGGATTTCTGGATAGAATATTTAGCTTTACCGCATGATTGAGACAACCGCGTAACACTGCATGGGTAAGTTCAATAGTTCTTAATCCTATACCAATCTCAATCATATTATTATAGTGGCGTTGGATTTGTTCCGATCCTAGGTTAATTAGGCGGATTTTCCCAAGTTCTAGAATAATATAGTCATTGGCTATCTGGCAATACTGCTTAAATGTACCGGGTCTCAATGTTGCTTCTTTCATGGTAAGCCACTCGGAGAAAAATTGCTCTACGGTGATTTTTGAGCCCTTGAAGGTCATCCCACCGTCAATTTTTCTGGTTGTAGTTTTTATCCAATCCTGGCATTCCTTACGCGATTTTCCAGAATAACTCAGTCTTCTGCCCTGAATAGAGAGCTGTGCACGCCAGTTTCCATTGGGTCTTTGAAAGATAGTGCCTTCGTTATTTCCTCTTCTTTTCGCCATTTCTAGACTCCTTTTCCGAGCTGGAAAGGCGACTCGATATCAAGCTTTGAGGTTGTTAAGGTGCTATCCATATTATACCTCTAGATTTATCCCAGGAATCCATAAGAAGCTTAATTCCTTCAATAATTTAGATCGCGATTGATATTCTGTTCGATAAAAGTCTCAAGATCACAGCTCCGAACCCGACGTGCATTTCCTATATGAACAGAAGGTAGTTCATATCCTTTCATCAACTGATAAGCAAATGATTTGGAGATATTGAGAATCTCAGCAACATCAGCAGCCTTTAACAATTGAGGGCCTTTCATCTTATTTATTAGTGGCATAATATATTTCCTTTATTGAAAAATTCATCAATTACGATACTAATGACCTCGATCCGAACGATTTTATCGTGGTCAGGAGTTGACTTTCTACCTCTTGTCCAATACGGATTTTATAGATTGTTTTGTAATGGCTGGATATATATCCTTTAAGGATATGGCTATCATTCTGTAAACCGAATCATATGCATGTTGTTCTTGGGAACTTTTGTAGGTGAGATCATAACAATACCGGCATCCAAAGTACTTCCCGTAGAAGGGAAGATAGAGAATTCCAATTCGACGCCTACAACCCACAAACGGACAGATAAACCAATATCTTTTTCCTCCCCGCGGAAGGGGCGTTGTGGTCAAGGGAACCGAATAGTTAACACCTATACTTTCTTCTGACTTTGCTCGAATCTTATATTGAAGATTGATGGACATTGGGTTGGCTTCCAATATAATTCGAAATTTGGCACTGAATAAAATCCGATCACCTGCTAACCAGTTTATAGTCCCTTTTTTTTGAGTTTTCAGAAACGGCTTTAGTGCAAAGATACTCAATTGATGACACTCTTCAACTTGTATTTTCTTGCTATGACACAACCACCTTGTACTTCCAGGACCACCCATTCCAGCTCCTTTTAGCTAAATAAATATGGATTCTTTGGTTTTCTTAGAAATTTACTCATTTTCAAGATTGTCGTTTGAATGTCCATAAGAGGATATTTGATGACCCTTCGTGTTGCGATGCAGATATTTTCCATATTTCTTCATCCAATAATACTTTTGCCTCATCATATTTTGTGATATGTATTGCTTTCTTTCTTCTTGGTGACGTTCTACGCGCTTATCACAACTTCCAAGGGTTCCATATTTCTTTGCTATTTCAACCATCTTCTCATTGGTCATATTTATTCCTCTGTAAAAACCGCTCCCAAGAGGTTCCACAAGCCCATTTTTGAAAAGTTTTGTTATTGCATTTTCAATTATTCTACTGTCGATATTTGTATGGTCGACGAGCTGATCTATATGGACTTCTCTGCAATCCATTATGCATTTATATATTGTTTCCGCTCTTGGTCCTAATGCGTTATAGTGCCATATATCTCTATGAACAGAACTTGTGACACTATTACCCTGTATCTTTAATGTCACAACTTTTGCTCCTTAAAATTGTGCACAATCTCATATCGATAAGCTTTGGATTGATAATCAAGACCTTTTCTCACAATTAATCCCCTATCGCATAACCTTCGCATACTCCTGGATACAGTATTTCTATGAACGTTTGCCTGTTCCGCCACTTCGCGCACGCTGGCTCGAAAATCTGTTCGTTTATCCATCAATTTTCTCTCGCAAAGGGCTTTAAATACACGTTTATCGGTTTCTCCAGTATTGATAGGCCACTGAATATCATAAATATCGATATTATTTAATTGGCCTTGAGATAAACCTATCTCTTCCCTAGCGGGTCGAATCATATGTTTTTCCAACCATTGTTCGGAATCTCTTTTACTTGAATAGTGAGGGGGTTTATATTTCTCGAAGATCTCAACAATCATGTCATCTGAATAATTTGCCCGAATGAGTGATAATACTGCAGCAAACTCAGCTTCAGAGTTACTCTTATAACCTTCAGAGTTTTTCTCTACTAGGACCCTAGAGGTGATGTTGTTATTGTTCTTTATTATTGGTTTCAGCTCAATCTCAAGAATTTCCCCTAGGAATACAGGAGATATCAAAGTAGGCAATTTTCCCGATCGTGTTTCCCATTCATAGATTTGTCCTGTTGGATGTATACTAGGCGGTGCAACTATATACTGTCTATTTCCTATTACATCAATATCTGTTGTTGGGCTAATATTATTTACTTCTCCCTCCTTGGATAAGAACCAAAAGTGTCCTCCTCTTTCAGATTTTGCTGACCAAGTTTCAATTTTATCCTGTTTGAGGTTGGATCTGACACCTTCAAAGGCTGAATGTGAATCACAATCAATTACAAATAGGTTATTTGATTGCGTGCCACATAGCACAGCCAGGTTTGAATCCATGAATAATTGGTTGATATAAGCGCGAGACAAGCGACAGTGAAATAAATCAATAAATCGCCCATAGGGTGGTTTCTTCCCACCAAAAAACATAGACACAATGGGAATTGGCATTACATTGAATCCCAAATCGTATAAGTAATGAGCAGCTTTTTGAATTAGTTTGTTCATAGAATTTTCCTCAACAATAATTATTGTTCTGTTCCCATCATACATAATATGGATCCTTTTGAGAATAAAAAAACGCCCTTTTGGGCGTTTTTTCTACTCATAAGTGTGAATTCTGAAATCTAATTGAAATTACTGAAACTCAGGTTCTTTTACTCCCTATATATTTTCTCCGATAATAATTCCCTTTATCGCGACTATTCTTCATTAGATTTACCAAATCTATCACGCGTGGATAATCAAAATACTTATTGTAGGTGTTTTTATTTGTTCCAACTCGCTTACAAGCCTCTGTTTCATTTGGCGCATTTTGAGTCTCAAATATAAATCTTGCCAGAGCTACTCTTTCCACGGCGTCTTTTCTTGGTTGGCGCTGCCGTTTTATTGCAACTTTATTTTTCTTTCTGAGCGCATCGGGGATTATCATCCCCCGGCCATCACTTTCGTATAGATCACGGGACTCCATAGGCAATAGGCAACCATAATATCTGATAGCACTCAGTACAGCATCCTTCCCATAACCATACTCTTTCTCAAATTCCTTAAATGATACGATATCTACACTAGCAAGGTACTCTGTTAAATCAGCAATATGTTTAAAGCGACCAGTGTATCCTTCTATGCAAGCGAGTTCTAAGCAGGCATTGTAGTCAAAATCACTTGCGCGGTTCTCCAATTCAACGATATATGCTGCAGAGAAATCTGATAGACGGTACTTATATTCTTTTGGCATTCTTTCATTATATAACGGAACATATTTTAATGAGAGTAGGTCCAAATTCGGTTTTTTGTTGTATTTTGGTAAATGTCTGACTGAGCATAAACCAATTATTGCGAAATAGATTATGAATCTTTGCCCCATTTCTCTTAATAATCCCTGCGAGTAAAAAACGCTCGCTGAATTTATCAAGCGATTCTTGTAGACGTTGGTGGACATAAGAGGGAAAAGACAAATCAATCCGGTGGTCCGTATTTTGTATATACTACCAATTTCATTTGGGTTTCCTTAAAAATATTTGCTCATTAAATTTCATTTATATCTGTATTGGCAGACTCGGAAATGATTGCAGATTAATTGAATCCATTAAATATCAGCCATGCCCCTAGAGATTGTTTGTATGGAGCTTATGGCGCGGGCAAATATTTGGTTGTATAATTTTATTATTGAAACCTAGTATTAACAATCAATGTAAATAGCCAATTGGAATGAAGATATTTATCACTAGATCTTGGAGTAAACAAATGCCTAGCAAGATTGTGCAACATCTTTTCTGTAAAAGTAGTCAGGTGATCCATAGTTATAGAAGTTCTGCACTTTAATAAAATGATAAATAAATTTTGCCCGTCTCCCAGGTTTCACTGATCTCCATCAACACAGCACTCACCAATCGCAAACACGAGGTCTCGTTTGGAAATATCCTGGCCACCCTGGTGCGCCTACGAATTTCTTGACTGACCCGCTCCAAACTGTTTACAGTGCGGATCCTGCGCCGGTGATCTATCGGGAAAACAAATATTGTCAATCCTTCCGGAATATTGCCTTCTAGCCAGTCTTGAGGCTCGTTTAGCATATTTCTCAACAATCCTGCGCAGCTGAACCTCTGCTTGCTCCCGGCTCGGGGCATTGAAAATAGCCCGGATATCCGCTACAACTTCCCGCTTCATGCTCTGCCGAGGCACATACTGGCTGGCATTCTGCTGCAAATGAAATTGACAGCGCTGCCAAGGAATGCCACTGAAGACTGCTTTACGTGCCGCCTGAAGTCCCATGTGGGCGTCACTGATGATCAGCTTCACGTCCTTCAAGCCCCGTTCGACCTGACCGCCTGGGAAGAACGGAGGACTGGGGACCGAAGACCGGATACTCACGCCAGGCGGCAGGTGAACTCTTCCGTTAGGTATATTTATAAGGGTAAAAAATAACAAAGTATGAAATAGGAGATGGTTATGTCATCACTAGAACAGATGGATATTAATCTTGAAGGTATTGGGCATGCTCTTGCAGATAAATTACTATCAGTTCCTACCTACCAAAGGTCATATGCGTGGGAAGATCAACATGTAAGAGATTTACTCGAAGATGTTCATAATGCAGTTCATAATAATGAACCTGAATACTTTCTTGGGTCCATTGTAGTAACAAGCAGGACCTCCGATCGACCTGAAGTCGTTGATGGACAACAAAGACTTGCAACAACATCTATTCTTCTCTCTGCAATCCGAGATTGGTTTCATTCAAATGATGACCACGAAGCTGCCAAAGAAATTCAACGAGATTATCTTTGGAGAATCAATTTGAGGACTCGGTATATAGTTCCCAATCTCAAACTAAATGAGGGAGACCATGATTATTATGAAAAGCGAATCCTATCTCTACCTGATGATCCAGACCGCAATACTAGACCGTTAAAACAATCCCACAGGAGGATTGATAAAGCTGCGATCTTAGCGAGAGAACATATTGAAAAAATTGTTTCGTCATCACCTTCCCCAGATGAAGAATTGTTAGATTGGATCGAGTATATTAAAGATAATGTTAAAGTTATCCTGGTTAGTGTTCCTACTTATGCAAATGCCTTTACAATTTTCGAAACGCTTAATGATCGCGGGTTAGATCTAGCAATATCTGATTTGTTAAAGAATCATCTATTCCATATGTCTGATAATCGAATATCTGAGGTTCAAGAGCGCTGGATAACAATGAATGGTGCCCTAGAAACGGTTGGAGGTGAAAACATAGTAGTTGATTACATACGGCATCTTTGGTCATCGATATATGGTCTTACAAGGGAGAAAGATTTATACGATAGGATAAAACAAAAAGTAAATAACCAACGGAATGCAATACAACTCTCAACCAATCTTTCACATAATGCAAATATTTATTCAGCGATCATTAATCCAATGCATGAGCTCTGGAACAATTATGGAACAACGTGCAGAGAACACATGACAACCATTAATACTCTTAGGATGATCCAAATCCGTCCACTTATCCTTTCAATTCTTGATGTCTTTGAGCCTTCTGAGGTGAAAAAAACATTACCTCTAATGGTCTCTTGGGGGGTGAGATTAAGAATTTCCGGTGCATTGGGAGGTGGTGTTTTAGAACGCTACTATTCTGAGAGGGCAAAGGAAGTGCGGTCCGGTAAAATTAAAACAGCAGTTGGTCTTCGTGATGCTATGAAAAATGTAGTCCCTGGGGATAAGCAATTCGAAACAGACTTTTCTACAGCAACAGTATCTTATACCTATTTAGCCAGATATTATCTTCGTGCCTTAGAAAACCAATCACGTGGTCAATCGATGCCAGAACTAGTACCTAATCCAAATGAAGAAGTTGTTAATCTCGAGCATATCCTACCGAGGAATCCAAGCCCAGCTTGGTCACATATTGACGAAGAGACTGCTGCAGCTTTTTACCCAAGAATTGGAAACATGGCGCTCTTGAGAAGTAAAGTGAATATTCAAATAGGAAATGATGGTTTCCTCGAGAAAAGACCATTCTTCAAAGAATCGGAATTTAAGGTAACCTCAAGCCTCCAAGAATATCAGGAATGGGGTCATGAACAAATAGAAGAAAGGCAAAAAATTCTCGCGGAGCTTGCTGTAACAACATGGTCTCTGAAAATCCGTCCACGATAGTTCATTCATATAAGAACCTTAAATAATCCTGAACCCCCACTCCAGCGGAAGCTGGGGATGGACCTCTGAGTTCTTCCGTGGGGCTTCTAAATGGATATTACAATGTACCAAAAAGTTGCTATTTGGATTGAGAATATAATTACATCCCACACGAGAGTCTTGGCGGTGGCTTTAAGAAAACGGTCAAAGTTTGAGGGTTGGTTAAAGGTCGAGCTAGCTGACCAAGCATTGGAATTTGGAGCTTCACAAATTGAGTTTGAAGTACCTTTACCTGAAAACAATGGCCAGGCTGATCTATCATTTACTTATAATAATGTAAAATATTATGTTGAGTTGAAAACTCCAAATACTAATTGGAGACTACCAGGTGTCCTAAATCTTCATAGACCAATTACAAATAATATTGATTCGATAATTTCCGATGGCCGAAAGCTTAAATCGTCAAATGTCCATGGGATTGTCGCATTTGTCATGTTTCCAATACCTGTTGGTGATAATAGGTGGTTAGATTACTATAAAAAGATCGCTAACGAATTAGGAATGATCATCTCCCCAAATTCTCATACTAAACAAATAACCATTCCTATTGATAAGTCGAATAATGCTGATATGATTATCGCCAGCTTTCCAGCTGATTGAGGAACAAATGTTTCGAAAAGTAGAACTTCCTTCTACTGTATCAGGAAATATCTACTTACATAGTATGCCGGGTAGAAAAGAACCTCTTGCAGATACGTTCAGAACAATCCATAAGTATGGGATTTCGAAAATTGTGAGCCTGACATCACTAGATGAGATAAATAATAAATCCCCTGAACTTGCTGTGGCAATTGAAACTGATGAGTTAATAGTAGAAAGGATATCATTTCCAATAGATGATTATGGTATCCCAACAGACAGAAATGCATTCCTTGAATTGTCAAATGAAATAGCTGTATATCTTAAGGATGGAGAGAGCATTCTTATTCATTGTGGTGCAGGTAGAGGAAGAACAGGAACTTTGGCTGTGAGCATTCTCATGTCACTCGGTATAAAATTAAACCAAGCAACCCAAATTGTGGCAAAGGCTAAATCATATCCTGAAACTCATGAACAAGTAAAATTGCTGGAGTGGATAGGTTCTAATCTATCTCTTTTTGAATAATCCCGAAATCTTTATTACAGCATTTTGGGTGCTGATCAATTTATCAATCTTATTATTTTAGATGTTCTATTATCCTTAAGGCCTGTTCTCACCTTAATTATTAACCATTAAAGCATACATAAAATTATGAATGATCAGAATAGAAACGGCACTGGGATAGAAAATCTTGTAGAGATCATCTGCAACAAAATGTTCTTTTCTGATTTTGTTGTTCGAAATCCAAAATACACGAAGAACAAGGGTCCTGAGAAAGAAGCTGCAGACTTACTTGTACCATTTCACAAATACTTATTAGCATTTCAAGTCAAATCGAAGATCGAATTAACGAAGGTTAGTAAAAAATCAAGAGTTGACAAAAATAGAATCTCCAACGTTGTAACAGGTGCTGTAAATCAACTGAAAACCATAAGAAGAGTAATTGATAACGATTGGCTATGTAATCTAAAAACTGTCAGAGGATTTGATATTCCAATTTCTTCTGCTTATGAAAATGTAATTGGAATAGTGGTCGTTGATTTAATTGGTGAAGAATACTTTCCTAAAAATGAGCGCACGAGACTAGTTAATAATTACTTATATAAATATGATATGCCAATTCACATATTCATGAGAAATGAATTCGAATTATTATCTTCAGAACTTGATACTCTTCCAGATTTTGTAAGATTTTTAGATTCTAGGCGGCAAATAATAAATCTCGAGCTATTGAAAGCAACTACACCTATCTTGGACTATCTTGCATTTTATAAAACTAAACCTGAAATAATAAAAGGGTCATTAACAAATAGCAAAAAAATACAAATTGAAGATAGCTTGTGGGATGTATATCAAGACAAATTTGCATCCACAATTGAGAAAAGGAACAAATTGAATGAACCGAGTTATATTATTGATGAAATAATTGAACAGCTTCATACAACAATAAATATCCCTGCTTTCGAGCATATAGAGAAGGAAATAGGTTTAAAGAAGAAAGATGGAATTGATGGATACTTAACCGTTGCAAGAGAGCTTGCTACCCTACCACGCCTTGAGCGAAGATTTATTGGCGAAAGATTTTTACATTGTATGAGACAAGCAGAATCAAAAGATAGATATTATCATTTGTTCAATTTAACAGACAAACAGAAAGCATATTTAATCCTCTCAATGAAAGGAGGTCACTCAGACCGCCAATCAAATTTGTATCATCTTTGTTCTATGGCATATTGTTTATTAGGCGTGCAGCAAATAATTGGGGTTGCCACTGCACCGTTAAACTCTAAAGATAAATCTTATGATGTGATTGGATTAAATGGAGCAGTTTTTGAAAATCCAGAAGAATTAGCAAAGCAAGCAGAAGAAAATTTTAGTAAGCCATACAAACCAAACATAACTGAGTATCAAGGCAGAGTCGACGATGCCTAATCTCCACTACATTTATTCGGGCCAAATATGTGTATTTGTTACTACATTGCGGTAATTCGCGTTTAATTCTGGCTGAAGTAGTATCAGAGATGTTATACGCCGAATCATGTGTGTTACTTCCATAGACTCTTTACTATTTAGACCTCGTCCAAGTACATTCTCATTTCGGTAGCTCAGCCACTTTTTTATCACTTGGTATCCACCGATAACAAACTCATACACATTTGTCGGGATATTCGACCAGTAAGTCGAGTCATTCAGATATAGATCAAATGTTGTATCTCCAAGCAGAGCTAGCGCATCATCAAGTTCCAGGCTGAATTGTGATGCGCCTTGTTCAATTAATGCTAGCTCCTCCGGTGTATAGTTACGCTCTCGGGCATCGCCAGAACCTGGCATAATAGCTCCACGGCTGTCCTTGTAACCCCACCGAGCAGTGATGGACAAGTCATTTCCTAGTTGTAAACCAAGACTCCGAAGCTCATCACGGATACTCCCGGAAGTAACGCCGCTCACTGATACCTCGGTGTTAAGTAGGTCTGCAATCTGCTGCCCCAGATCTGCCGAAGCACTGAGGAGATCAGAATTATTAGGAAGTGGGATGCGTGGCCAAGCGCTCTGGACCCCATCTTCATGCTCATTCAAATATTGAGGGGAATATCCGATTGCCAGCGTATGCCACCAAATCAATGCGGCAGTATCTATGTTTTCGTCTGGGTTAGTGATACCTAACTCGGCAAGATATGCACGAGCTTTTTCTGACAAATTTGCGCTAATTACTTGGCCATTAATAACATCAACTTGATCCAAGAAGTCTGCCTGGGTTTCAGGTGCATTTGACTCAAGCCGGATTAAGACGGGAAAGTAATAGGAATGTCCACGCTGAAAGTCATTATCTCCAAGTAATGTTGTGAAATGAAAAGGCATACCTTCCGGATCAGATACAGCGGCAGGGCGAGTCATAAAGAAAGAATTACCTTTCCATACCTGAGGCCATAGATTGGGCCGACAACTGTTCCATAATGGATTGACACTGCTGTAGTAACACCATCGAGTATCAAAAGGCCGTAAGGTATATCGTACAATCCTGTCTTCGATAAAAGTTTCTTGTTTTTGCACTTTCAGCCTTGTTTTCTTTGCATCAAAACCAGCAGCATCCTTTGTTAGTCCTGTTTTTAGACTGCTGAGTTTTTCCCAGTTTACATCTTTGTCAAAGTACATTCGCATACGCTCAGCCAAATCTGTACGATCAATATCAATCAACGCTCCACCTCGTTTCTCCATCAAGCCATTACTTGGCCGTTTAGAACACAACTCTGTAACTTGTGGCCAACTGTAGTATTCAGCGCTAATACTTAATGGTCGGAAGCAATAGCGATTCTCTGGTGCTGCTCTTACTTCCTCATATGTGTAATATGATTCACTGCCTTCTGGTGGAGAGTTGTTCTCCAATGCGAGAATCAGTTCCTCCCGTTTATTCTGTCCCCAAAATTCACGGTAATAAACAACTGGTTTTTCTAGGCGATTTTCTACTGGATGACGTACCATCGTACAGATTGATGTACCCTTGCGAATTCCAGCTTTGTTAAATTCTGTTGAAAAAACACTTGGATCTGGTTCGCCTGCTGGTGTACGCTTCCCTGTCTCTCTACTATCGCCATTGAGATTATCAATCCAGATATGATCAAACTCTTGCATTAAATGCTCTCGCATCACGACAAACGAGTCTCTATTTAAATATGAGAAGTTAGTAATGTAGCATACAATGCCTCTGTCCCGAAACTCAGCAATAGCACGCTCCGCTACGCGGAAAAAACGAATGTAAAGGTCATCAAGGTTATACCTTTTGATTCCCCAAGTTTCACGTAAACCCTCTTTGTAACGATCAACTAAGCCTTCGGTCTCAGCAATATTTTCTGCCGGTGTACTTGTTCCGGCAAAAGCATTGTAGGGCGGGTTTCCTAATACTACTAAGATCTTGTGCCCCTGTTTGATTGCGTTCGCATCACCGCTCTCCTGCTTTAGCTGGTCCATCCCAATCGTTACACCTTTATCGCTTCCTGGCTCCCAACCAGTCAGTGCGTTAGTTAAGTATATGCCTGCACGTTCCTCATCACCTTCTAAAGGTGCTCCCAGCCGCTTGAGCAGTAGCCCAAGTTGCAAATGCGCTACCACGAAGGGGGCAGTTAATATCTCAAAACCAAATACCCGTCCTGTCGGGTCTTTCCCACTTCTGTTGCTAATAGCTGCACGCACGGCACTGGCTGCCTGAGCTTCCCCGTAATTCTCCAGTATTGTTTGATATATATGTTCCAGTACAGTAACTAAATATGTGCCAGTGCCACAAGCAGGGTCAAGGATATAGACGTCTTTATCGGCTAACCCATCATTAATACCCATCTCCTCGCGGAGTACACGATCTACTCTTTCAACCATATACTGAACAATCTCCGGCGGAGTGTACCATATACCTAATTCCTTGCGGAGATCAGGGTCAAAAGCCTCCAGGAACGGTTCATAGAAATACTGAACTGCTTGCCCGGTGTTGAACATTTCGAAGAATACTTTGCGATCCACCCGGTTAAGTGCAGCTGTAGCCCATGTTAAAACCTCATGTAATTTTAGCGAACGAAGATTGTCGGGATCTATTAGTCGATGGAACAGCGCTTGGATAACTGGAATATGAATATATTGACTTGCTGAAGCCCACTCAAAATCTGAGTCGGCTTGTTTCCCTTTTGGCGTTTCGCTCCACAAAACCCATGCCGAAAAAACACCATAGAACAACGTCTGAATTAGTGTAGATGTAAATAAATGCTGCCCCTTTACCTCGTCGAACTGTATTCCTAGTGTGTTTTCTAAGTCATTGCGAATACTAGTCAATACCGACAGATCAACTTCACCTTGTTTTACTCGGTTGTGAGCAATGCGAGCGTAGAACGCGAGCACGTTTGCTAAATCCCGCGGGCGGAATATTGGTGCGGCTGATTGCAGTGCTACTTGTAAAAAAGTAAAAAAGTCTCCGGTTTGCTCAAGTATCTTTGTTTCTGAAAATTGAAGAAAATCATTGTCGTTATCCGATAGACTAAAGAATTCGGCTGGAAGTGCTTTTCCATCATCTGTTCGGCGTACGAGCAAGAATTGGTAGAAATTAGTTACGAGTACTTGTCCATAGGCATCAAGGTATTTTTGAACCTGTTTGGTTTTTGCAATCTTATAAACGTCATCTCCAAGTGGTTTGGCCTCGATTACTCCGCGATTAGGTTTAATATTGAATCCACTCGCATCTACTTCAATACCTTGTTGATCTTCCGTAAATAACCCTCCATCCGGGATACCTGCCCCAGAAGCACTTGGATTCACCACACAAAACACAGATGGATCCAATTCCTGTCCAGCCCAATTGAATAATGCTTCCATTGCACCATAATGTGATGTTTCAGGAACACCGTATGGGGCTTGACGGCGTATCTGCTTAATATATACTTGCAAGCTTGATCGTGCTTCGCTCATTTGAAATATCCTTTTCGCATATATCCTAAGTTAATTCCTTGGCATTATCTGATATGCTTCAATATATCATTATCTTGATATGTTTGAATTTCATGTTGCTGATTATTCCAAAAATAATCTGCATCTTGTGTATGCTTCCATGCCTTAGCAATATCAGTAATCCTTGGATATAAAGGTTTTTTTGAAAAAGTTAGTGTTGGGTCATTTGCTGTACACAGAAGTAGATCAAAGTCCAAATTATAATCATCAATTCTTTTGGGCCACTCAATTTGAAGAATTCCAGTTTTGGTTACAACTGGTTTTTCTTTAATTGTATGTTTAAGTATAGGATAATCTTTATATTCTGATATATATTTCTTCCACTGTTCCTCAATTACAATTGCCTTATTTGATCTTGGATTTCGAATTAGCGCTACGCATCCCCAATAAGCGGCAATTATTCTTTCATTATCCTTGCTTTCGGCTATCCATAGCTCTTGTGCTTCTTCAAGTAGATCTGAGAAAATAGTAACTCCTTTTTTACACCCGATTATTTTTCCAAGACCAAGTCCATGGTTTTTCCAATAACAAAGGTTAGAGAAAACCATTGTATAAGTATTCGATTTTGATAACCTACCATAACGAATCGGTAATCTGACAGAATATTGTTCTTGAAGATTAAGGCGATTTTTTCTCCATCTTACTCGGATATTATCTTGTCCCCAATATAGAGAACCAATAGTGATTATTCCTATTTTGAGGATCATATGGAACTTCCTGTTTTCAAGAACTAAACGCATGTGGAGTGCATTAATATTGTAACTGTTGATTATAAATCAAACCAACATTTCAAAAAAAACAGACCTCCTTACACATGATGGTATTGATACCTCAAAGTGAACATGGGGGTATTTGTTTGAGATCTGTACCTAGCTCTCCTCCCGGGTATAGGGGGAAGGTGATGGGATAGGTCCAGCTGGGGGAATAGAACCTTGAACCTAAATCTATAGAGAGCAACTTCATATTCAGGCCCGTCTCGACTCAGCATGCTGGGTTACAGAGACGGGCTTTTTTTGATTCACCCTAAAGGAGGTGATTAGCATGAAACGAGTACAGATTCTTGATCGTTGTTTCCACCGTGGTGGTCAATCCTACATCTTCGAAAGAGAAGGATGGAGTCATCATGGAGATGGCCATGAGAAGTATAAACCCTGTCCATGCTGTAATGGCACAGGGGAATTGGCTACCTGGATTGGTCTGGAGGATTTCGCGGAGTTGCTGGATCAAGCGACCTCAGTTGGTCTTGATTATGTATCTCCAGAGAAGGATCCAATCACGGACTTTCAGGACAGCCTGGAATCCTCAGGCCTTCCATAACCAATAAACTATGCCCGGGCAGGTTAGTAAAGCGGTCTTCTACATGTGGAAGACCTTTTTTGTTTAAGTACCCAAATAAGGAGAAAGATCATGACTGATCGAAACAACAATAAAAGAAATCAGGAGCTGCAGTTTCCAGAAGCTCCCGCTAGCTGGAACACTCGTTATTGCCATCCCAGTGGTTTTGAATGACAGATCACGCTCAGGGCTGATTGTGGACTGGATCTGATGGATAAGGTAGAAGCTGCTACAGCCTACCTGAGCAAGAATGGCTGTGAGCCTTATCTCTACCGCTTGAGTGGTTCGAAAAAGGAGGTTGAGGAAGAAAACAAAGACGATCCAGCCTGGTGTCCCATTCACAACTGCCTTATGAAACGCTGGGAAAAGGATGGCAATGTCTGGTTCAGCCATAAGGTCAATGGGAGCTGGTGCACCGGGGAATAAGTAACACAACCAATCAGCCGGGATATAGGCAATCGCCTGCGTCCCGGCTTTTTCATTTAAGGAGGTAATGGTTATGAAAGCTCAACAGATTGTCTTTCCTGTCTTTGACCAGATGGTATTGGATAAGGAGGAGAACCAATTTCGTCGGCGACGGGTGGAAGAAGCCCTCAAGCAAGTTGGCCAGCTGAAGGATGAGTTAAATGATTTGCTTTATTCTCGTTCCACTGAGCGTCCTTCCATAACTTCGCCTAAAGATGCTTATGAGATTCTAAGAGGATTTCTGGAGCCATTGTGACATGCCCCCATTATTTGTACCACTTCTTATGTTAGTCCAACTAGCTGAAATTGGGTAGTAGGAACCATGATCGTCTCTGGCACTGGCGGTTGATAC
>SDBU01000081.1_pt1 | contig 121531 bp, 124 predicted proteins | sample 2277071 | NCBI WGS metagenome assembly SDBU01 (sample SAMN10397929, study PRJNA504765) | marine sediment metagenome | isolation source: marine sediment core GS08_GC12, 126 cmbsf | place: Arctic Ocean: Gakkel Ridge, Loki's castle | collected 2008
CAGCCTCTTCTCTGGCCTTCTCCTCTACTCTCTTGGCTCTTTCCCTGGCTTCCTCAGCCTCTCTCTTAGCCTTTTCCTTAGCTCTTTCCCTGACTTCAATGGCTTCTCTTTTAGCTCTTTCTCTAGCTAGGCGTTCAGCCTCTCTCTTAGCCTTTTCCTCTGCTTCTCTGGCTTTCCTGGCTTCCTCAGCCTCTCTTTTGGCTCTTTCCTTGGCTAGGCGTTTAACCTCTTTCCTGACCTTATCCTCTGCTTTCCTGGCTTTCTTAGCCTCCTCAATCTCTCTTTTGGCTCTTTCCTTGGCTAGGCGTTTAACCTCTATTCTGGCTTTCTCTTCTGCTCTTCTGGCTTCATCGGCCTCTCTTTTGGCTCTTTCCTTGGCTTCTATGGCTTCCCTCTTGGCCTTTTCCTTAGCCGCTCGCTCAGCCTCTTTCTTAGCCTTCTCTTCAGAAGCTTTGATACGCTTCTCGCTAGTTACATCATTTTTCTCACCCAATTACCAGTCCTCCAGTCTAAATAAGAACATAAATTTACTAATTACTGGTCATGAGTCAAAAATCATGCCATCTGACTTTTGGTTTTAGAGATTAGGGCAGGTTAAAGGCCTTATTATTTGTTAGTATAAACACAGTTTAAGGCACTGTCAACATAACAGTTAGGGCAGATTTGGTTAAGCTGAATCAAATCAAGTGATTAGAGGGGGTTGAACTAAAGCCTGTTGCATCAAGTATGGTTTAGGATAATAGTACTAAATATCAGCCTGATTGTTTTAATCAGGCTGACTATTCACTGAAAGCATTTATAGCGTTATCATAGCCGGCTTCTGATACTGCAATTGCCTGTAACAGGGCCTCCTTTACTGCTTCCGGTGCCGCTACCAACGCATTACGCAGAGCGGCTGTATTTTTGGCGGCATTTTGCTGTAAAAGACTGGCAAGTTCAGACGTCTCTTCGTATGCAGTATAAGTATCTGAGATGCCTGCATTTGTTATTACATCTGGAGGCACCACCGTTGCTGGAGCTGAAAGGGTTATAGTTGGCGTCACTAGTGGAGGCTGCAGTTTGGTCTGTGTTATCGTTTCTCGCGCTATTCCCTCGAGCATATTGCCATCTTGTTTATCGGTCATAGCTAAGGTGGCTATCATTGCCAGCTGATCATCCAGCCGCTTGGTAACTGACTCTGCCAGGCTGACATTGCCTTCCTGGGCCATGTGGATTATCTCAGTTACCCTCCTATCAGCAAACTCAGCATATAGGCTTGCTTTGCCCTGAGATGAGAAAGTTAGTCTTAATTGCAACTGCTCTACTGCCAGCTTTACAGGATAGAGGGGGCTATCGGGCATGCTGTTGCTGGCTGCGGCTACCATACCACCACTGGCCATAAGCATGACAAGGATGGTGGTCAATACAGTCGCCCATCGGGCCCGCCAGAAAGAGAAGGGGCGGCTTTTCCTGGATGCTCTCTCCTGAAGGGCAGCGTGGAACTGGTACCTGGCTCTGGCCCTGAATTCGGGGCGAGGTTCAATAGCGATAGCCTTCTTGGTAGCTAACGCAGTCTGTAGCAGGGGTTTAAGGGCATCTGCCTGCTGTGAATATATAGCCAGGCAGCTTTCTATAGCCTCACCTTTAACCAGCAATCTTTCCAGGCAATCATCTAGAATGTTTTCAAAATTCTTATCCGTCACTTTATCCCACCACCGTTAGTGTTTTTCGCAAAGCCACGATAGCACTATGCTGAAGAGCTTTTATTGCTCCTTCACTCTTGCCCATTATCTTGGCTACCTGGGCGATAGGTAGCTCGCCGGCAAAGCGCAAGAGAATAACCTCTTGCTGCGCCGGTGTTAGTTTTCTGGTAGCTACTACTAGCTGTTCAACATTCATCTTCTGTTCAACTGTTTTCTGAGGGTTGCTCCCAGAGACAGCTAATGACTCGTTTAGCGACACAGTGGGTTGTCGTGTCTTTTTTCTAAAGTAGTCAACCATCTGATTATGAGCAATACGAAATAGCCAGGCAGAAAAGGGAAAGCCCCTCCATTTGTAAGAAGAAATGGAGTGGAGCGCATTAACAAAAACCTGTTGTGTCATATCCTCAGCCTCAACTCGATTTCCTATTTTAAGAGCTATGTAACGATAAATTTTATCGAAGTACCTCTCATATAGTTGGGCAAAAGCCTCCTGGTCGTGCCGCTGTGCCTGATGCACAAGGCTCTGCTCATCTTGCACCTGACAACCCCCTGCCAGCTAGATCGTAGCCTGGCTTTATTTCTATTATGGGTACAACTGGCAACCGGTGTTCCCACGTGCATAAATTATAACGAAGAAGGTGGGGAAAAGATAGGCTTGAGAGCACCTGTTATTCATCTTGAGTTACTGTTGCCCTTTAAGCCCTGTTCTCCAAATATCTTTGCCAGACAGCTTGAAAAGTGCCAAACGGAACAAAATAAGGCGTCATATAGGACTATTTTCCTATTACTATTTACCATAAAAATAGCCCATTTGGGGGTTGGCTTAGAAGTTAAAATAAGGTATAGTACTAATTTGTAAGTTTTAGATAGCTTTAGTGAGGAAGAAAGATATGACAAGAGGAAGAAAGATATGGTAAATAGTAACAATGATATTGACCCCATGCTGACAACAAGTGACGTCGCCCGTATTCTCAGCGTCCATATTAACACGGTGAGGAGATGGAGTAACCAGGGAATATTAAAGTCATATCGTATTGGCTCCCGGGGTGATCGTAGATTTAAGAGGGAAGACATTGCCAGCTTCTTTTCAAAGGATGGCAGAAGCAGGGAGATGGGGGTTGCCAAGTAAAGGCTGCTTGATTACTATGGGGCATGAAAAATAAAGAGAATGATGGGGAGGAGAACAGTGGATAAAACAAAGGTAATGATAATTGATGAGCAGGCTTTTTTCAGGGCCGGCGTTCGCCAGGCATTATCGAATCAGGACGGTATTGAAGTCATTGAGTGTGACCCAAATCATGATACACTAGGTGTCATAGAAGCCAATCTACCCAATGTTGTACTCCTGGGTTCTGACCTGGCAACTCACAGCGGACTTGAGCTGGGTAGGAAAATCGCCAGAAATTTCCCGAATACCAGGGTAATAATACTAAGCCCTGACCCTAATGATGAAGAGCTCTTTGAAGTTATTAGGAGTGCTGCAGTTGCTTGTCTCAGGAAGAATAGCTCTGCTGAAGAGTTAATTAACACAATAAAGCGGGCTTCTCATGGTGAGTATCCAATAAATGAGAGCGTTATGACCAGGCCCTCGGTGGCAAGGCATGTATTAAAGCAGTTCCAGGATATGGCATTACTGGGTGACAAAATGGAAGCTATAGTGGCACCCTTGACTAATAGAGAAATGCAGATACTGAACTATGTTGCCGACGGCAACACCAACAAGAAAATCGCCCGTATTCTGGAAATCAGTGAGCAGACAATAAAGAATCATGTTAGTGCCATCTTGCGTAAGCTAAACGCTAACGATAGGGCTCATGCCGTCGTCCTGGCAATACGGCGCGGCTGGATTACAGTGGATGTAAAAAAATAAAACTATTATAAAATTTACTCTAAAATATTTAATTACACTTTAACATAGCTTTAATTAAGAGTATGTTATATGATTAGCAACGGGGGATAGATAAATCAATGTCTGGGCAAGAGATAGAAAGCAGGGCTATAAAGTACCTGGAGAAACAGGGCTATAAGGTAACTGTCAAGGCTCAACTCTTAGGTAAATCGGGGATTAAGCACACCTTTGATATGCTAGCCGAGAAGGATGATGGCTTAACTACTCAAGTTATTGTTATCTGTATTGCTATGGGTGGTGACAAGGAGTCAGAAGCAAGTGTTATATTTGATTTTGCTAATAAAGCCTATGATGTCGGTATTAAGGATAGGGTTCTGATTGCCGTTCCTAGGGTTAGCCCGGAGACAAAGCGATTGGCCGGGGTACAACGCATAAAGGTAATTGATGAGGAAAAGATAGAATCGTTGCTCCCCCAAGCACCGGAACAAAGTATTAGGCCTAAAAAGCCCTTCAGGTTCGAGACGAAATCCCAGTTAGTTGAATCTCTGGTCAATCTGGGTTACAGGGTTGAGGAAAAGGCTAGAGTTCAGGGCAGGTCAGGGGTGGAATATACCTTTGATATATTGGCTTATGGCAACGGCACCAAGATTGGTCATAACCTGGGGATAGATGTTATAAGTGGAGAGGAAGAGGTAGGTTTGGATAAGGTATCCTTGTTTGATACCAAGGCCTATGATACTTCTATTGATGATAAAGTCATTGCTCTGCTAAAGGGCAGTCTCAGCCCTGAAGCTAAGCAGTTTGTTCAACATCAGGGGATAAAGATACTGGAGTTGGGACGGGAACCAGTTTCTGAATCAACTATTGTTAAAGAAAAAGCTGGGGAGCCCCAAAAGCTTGCTAAAGTTGAAGAAGAAAAGGTTAAGGATACTAAAACTCGGAAATTACTAAGGCAGTTAGCAATGCCTGAGGCGATACAGTTGATTCCTGAGGTGCTGGCCAGGAGATACAGTGCCATACCACTGACTGTAAACGGTAAGACGCTGGAAGTGGCTATGGCAGACCCGACTAATATCCTTGCCCTGGAGGCTTTTGCGGTACAGAGCCGGATGAGAATTAAACCGGTAGCTGGTGACGCTAAGGAAATCAGGGACGCCATTGACTTTAATTATAAAGGTTACGGCGAGATTGAAAAGCATATTTCTCATATTGCCATTTCTGGTGAGGCAGATGATGATATACTGGCCATTGATGCCGCTATTGATGCTCCTCTAGCTCAGGCTCTCAACCTTATTATAGATGAAGCGGTTAAAGCCCGTGCCTCTGATATTCATGTTGAGCCAGAGGAGGGTCGTTTGAGGGTGCGCTACCGCATTGATGGTACGCTGCAAGATATGATGTCGCTGCCTCTGGATATACACCTGGCTCTCGTTTCCCGAGTTAAAATCTTAGCCAATATGAATATTGCTGACCATCACCGTGCTCAAGACGGTCAATTCTCCACTAAGGCAAAGGGCAGGGAGATAGATATCAGGGTGGCTACTGCCCCTACTGTACATGGCGAGATGGCCGTTCTGCGCCTTCTGGACAAATCAACGGCTACCTTGGGGCTGCCCGAACTCGGGTTGCTGCCTGATAGTGAGGAGAAGTTTAACAAAATGCTCAAGGTTCCCTACGGCATGATTCTGGTTAGTGGCCCTACTGGGGCTGGTAAGACCACCACACTTTATGCCTCAGTTATTTCCCTGGATACCATGGGTAGAAACATCATTACCATTGAGGACCCGGCCGAATATAGATTTGAAGATATTAATCAGATTCAGGTTAATCCTCAAGCTGGTATAACCTTTGCCAGTGGCTTAAGGTCTATACTTCGCCTTGACCCTGATGTAATACTGGTCGGTGAGATACGTGATGCTGAAACAGCCAATATAGCTGTTCAGGCAGCTCTGACCGGGCACCTAATGCTGTCTTCTATCCACGCTAACGATACCGTGGGGGTGCTCTTCCGGCTCATCGACCTGGGAGTAGAATCATTCCTGATAGCCTCGGCAGTTATTGGTATTGTGGCTCAGCGTATGGTGCGCCGCATTTGCCCTGACTGCACGCAACTTATTGATGCCCCTCTGGTAGAGCAGCTGGCCTATGAGAAGGAATTGGGAGAAAAAAAGACCCAATTTATGTATGCCGCTGGTTGTAAAACGTGTGCCTATACTGGTTACCTGGGCCGGATAGGAATCTTTGAAATCCTGGCTATGAGTGATACCATAAGAAGGATGCTTATAAATGGGCTTGGCTCTCCTGATATTCGGGCCCAGGCGATTAAGGAAGGTATGGTGTCTATGATGAATGATGGTATGCGTAAGGTAAAGGAGGGTGTCACGACACCATCTGAAGTCCTGCGTAGTGCCTACTCTGCGGAACAACAGTTATAAGGTGGATAGAAATGGAATTTTCTTATATAGCCTATAGTAAAGACAAAAAATTGGTCAAAGGCAGGCTTTCGGCTACCAATGAAGAAGCAGCCGCTAATCTACTAAACTATGGTGGCTACCAAATACTTAGAGTTAGGCCATATGTTCCCTTTGTTAACCTGGGGAGATTATCGGCTCTCTTTACCAAGGTAAATCCTAGGGAGGTAATTATGTTCTCTCGACAGCTGGCGTTGCTTCTGGAATCGGGCGTTGACATTGTTGCCTCTTTAGAGCTACTTCAGGGTCAGGTAACAAACCGCACCTTAAAGAAGACGATTGGTAATATAGTCTCTGACATTCGTGGTGGTAGTTCGCTGTCAGTAGCGCTGAGGAAACACCCCGGCATTTTTTCCAAAATATATTCCCAGGCGATAGCTGCCGGCGAGAAAAGCGGCAATCTGGAGATTGTGCTCAGGCAGATGGCTGATTTTATTGAGAGGGGGGTTACAACCGAAAAGAAGATAAAGGGCGCCTTGACTTACCCGGTTATTGTTGCCGTTGTGGCTCTCTTAGTGATAGCCATAATGGTCGTCTTTGTTTTACCTACTTTCGTTGAGCTATATTCCGCATTTGGAGCTGACCAGCCACTACCGGTAAGGATGTTTATTGGAATTACTACCTGGTCTACAGATTATGGTCTTTATGTTATAGCCGGGATAGTGGCTTTAGCTGTTTTGGGCTTCTTATATTCCAAGACCACAGGAGGCAAATACAGGTGGGATAAAATATCATTTCGCTTGCCAACAGTTGGGCGTATTTTACTTCTAAGTGAGCTTTCTCGTGCCTGTCGAACTATATCACTACTGTACCGGGTTGGTCTGCCTTTGCCTGAGGTTCTCGTTATGGCAATGCAGGGAACTAACAATAAGTTTATGTCTGAAGCGATAACCGGGGTACAGCGAGAGTTGGTTCGGGGCGAAGGCCTATCCAGGCCAATGTCAAAAAGGCCACTCTTCCTCCCCTTAATGGTGCAGATGACGGGCGTTGGCGAGGAAACCGGTAACCTTGATAGCGCACTAACTACTGTAGCCGAAAGTTACGAGATGGAAGCTGATGATAGGACTAGCTCTGCTGTGGGGCTTATCCAGCCAGTTATAACCGTAGTTATTGGTATAGTAGTTGGTTTTGTTGCCCTATCTATGGTTTCGGCTATTTACTCTATGTATGGGCAGATGTAAAATGTTAAAGTTAATGAAAGGGGAAAAAGGATTTAGCCTGATTGAGGTGCTGGTAGCCCTGGCGCTACTTGGTATAATTGCGTCTGGCTTTCTTATGGCTATAGCTACCGCCTATAAGGCTATCTATATTGCTAATGAGAGAACCACAGCCGAAAGCCTGGCCCGGAGCCAGATAGAATATGTTAAAGAGCGGGATTATATTTATTACAATGAAACTGGACATGAAGTTTATGATGAAACTACAATGCCGCCAGGAGGCTATAGCATAATTTTCACTGCAGAGCCCATTAACTCCGATACACACGTGCCGTATAGTTTTACAGATGTTGGGGGCATCCTCGTTTTTGAATATGACGTTGGAATACAAAAAATAACAGTGACTGTTCAGCACCACGATAAACAGGTGCTTATATTAGAGGACTTTAAGGTAGACGATTATGTCTAAAAGGTTGGCATTCACAGAAAAAGGCCAGAGCGGCTTTACCCTGGTTGAGCTGATAATAGCCATTGCTATTACCAGCATCATCACAGTCGGCCTTGTTCTGACCATTTTCCAGTTGTGGGGTGGCCACGCCCGCGCCAGCGGTGAAATGATCGTAGTCCGTCAGGTACAGAATGCCGGTTACTGGATTAGCCGTGATGCCCAGATGGCACAGTATGTGGACCCGGACCTAGAATTGGATGATTCTCCGGGCTTCCCGCTCACCCTGACCTGGTATCAGTATGCCTATAACACCGAAAATCCTGACAGGCGTGGTGATGGGTACCGGGTTATTTATACGCTGGTAGACGGTAAGCTTGAGCGGGGGTATTACGAAGCACCTAACCAAGAAGAAGAAGGTGAAACACCTGACGAAGATTTTATGCTAATATATACAACCTTTATCGCTGAATATATTAGCCCCATTATTTGCCTGTTTGACGGTGAAAAGCTTACCTTGACGGTAACCGCCTCTATCGGCGGCTGGAAACCGCAAAGTGAGACCAGAATATATGAAACTATGCCCAGACCGGATACAATGTATTAGGATGGGTATAAAGGAGGTGGCTGATGAATAAAATAATTAGAAAGTTGAGAGGGCGCGAAAAAGGGCAGGCGCTTATTTTAGCCCTGATATTGCTGGGCGTGGGCAGCATTGTCCTGGTCCCTCTTCTGGGATTTTTGGGTGACGGGCTGAGTGCCGGTGTTATTGTTGAGGATAAAACAGATGAGCTTTATGCCTGTGGTGCCGGTGTGGAGGATGCCGTTTGGAAGATAAATAATAGAGACGCAGTTGCAGGAGTGCCCAAGGTCTGGGATGTTGACCCTCCTATGCTATATAACATAGCCAATGTCAATGGTAATGAGGTAAGCGTTTATATAGAACTTGTAGATCCCGAGAACTCGGGGAGATATAGAGTTCGTTCCTATATTGGCAATACTGTGGTTGACAACGATACTATGATTGAAGCCGTTGTTGCCACAGTATTTGCTGGTGATTATGGCGGCATCATGGACAACGTTATCACCAGCCAAGGTGATTATACATTACAAGGACCAACTACTGTTGACCCTCCGGAGGGAGAGGAGCACGGTCCCGAAGGCGATTATGATGGGGAATGGCCGACACCTGAGGAGATAGCTTTATATTACTGGTATGATGTATATAATCTCGAACCTTATGACTCTGATACTCTATATGTCGAAGACGAAGAGTATCAGCCTCCTCCTGCTGAAGATGGACTTGGACCGTTTTTTAGAGATGGTACGATAAGTATAATAAACAGCGGGACTGTCGGATTAACGTTACAACTTAATGGAACTGTTTACATTACCGGCGATACATTGATAGGGACGACCAACAAAGCCTTTACCTTAGACCTCAACGGGCATACAATATTTGTTGAGAGCACTACTGGTGTTAATGAGGACGGTACTATAGACCCAGGTAAATATGCACTTGAAATGGGTACCAAAGTCACGCTTGCCGGTTCGGGGGCCATCATTGCTGTTGGTAGTATTCAATTAAAACCAAATATGGACGCTAGCCCTGATGACTACATTTTTGTAATGTCGATAACAGGTATGACCTATATGCAACCCAATGGCAATTTCTACGGCACGATAGCTGGTAGCTCTGAGGTTTGGATACAGAATGGTGATCTCTATTATGGCGATGGCCCTCCGGATGATGTTGATGGCGGAATAAACTTTCCCAGTGGGGGTAGTGAGGAAGGGCTTCACTGGGGGATTTTCACCTGGGAGATTACTTAAAATAGGGGTATAAAATGAAGCTAAGCAGAACATTTTGGTTAATGCTGGGAATCGGGCTTTTTGTTGTTGCCGCCGTTGTCCTGTATATGGCCTACCAGGACCAGACAGAGAAGAGGCAAGAGGCAGAAGATACCATAGCGGCGGCTGAGGCAGTTATAGACAATCTAAAATCTGATAATGATGATTTAGGGGCAGGACTGGCTCAACTAGAAGCCGAGCTGGTTCCGTTAGAAGCCGAACTGGCTCAGTGGCAAATCACAATTGGTGGATTAGCGGATGAAATGAGCCTGCTAGAAGTTGAGCTGAGTCAGCTGGAGGATGAGAGGGCCCAGGCTATCTTACGGGCTATAGCACTGCTTGATGAGACCGCGGCAAAATTTATCAGCCAAGTAGAGAGCATTGAATATGATGAGACATTGTTTGGATTTGCCGATGATTCCAACCTGGTGATAGAAAGCCTTATTGTAGCAGACCCGAGCTCTGAAGTAGAAGGGGATATTACTTACTACAACACGAAATTTACGGTAACTGTACGGGGCGAGGTAGCAGATATACTTGGTTTCATTAATATATTGGTAACGGATAATGATTTCAAGACAACTATCTTGGAGCCGATAGCTATAACAGTGCCTGAACCTCTAACTGATAAGGAAAAAGAGGATATGAAGGAACAAGTAAGGGAGGAATTGACAGCGGAAGCGACAGCGGAAGTAATGGCGGAGCTGACCATTGAGGATAGGTTAGGCTTTTATTTGGAGGCGATAGAGGAAGTAACCGGGGTAACGGTGGACGTGAACACGTTAGAAGAGATAGCAGGAGGGATACGGGATGCTATAGCCGGTGCGGATCAGGACATCGTTGACATGCTGCCGGAAGATCTGGCCGAGCTGATACTACAGCACGTCTACGACTCGCTAAATGCTGTAGTCGACCCTGTGGCACAAAAACTTACCGAAATGATACTGGGAGAAGACCCGGAAGACTGGGAAGCAGCCCTGGAGGACCTGCTGGGGATGACCATAGCGGTACCAGATTGGTTGCAAGATTTCGTAGAAGAATTAGAGGCAATAGTGGACCAGATTGAGATAGGAAAAGCGGGGGCACTGAAGAGCAATATAGTCGCCTTGCTGAAAGGATATATCGCTGAACTGGCAGAAGAAAAGATGACGAATTTCGTAGCAAGTCAGATAGATACAGGGCTGATAGAGGAGTTAGTGGTGGAAAGGGTAGCTGAGGAGGTAGAAGCACAGGAAATGCCATCAGCTACCATAAACATTAGCATTTATACTTATGAGGGTGAGGGTGAATAGATATGGCTAAGAAGAAGGTTACCCTATATATTGAAGATACAGAAATAAAACTGCTGGTGACCAAGGGTATGCAGGTAGAAGAGTGGGCTAGCTTAATACTGGAGCCGAAACTGGTCAGCGACGGGGTTATCGTTGATGAGGACCAGGTGGCTGAAAGCATTAAAAAATTGTTTAAACTTGGGGGAGTGAGTGCCAAGAAGGTTATTGTTGGTTTAAGCGGTCTTAATTCCATATTTCGCGTCATTACCCTGCCCGAGCTATCCCCGGCCCTACTCCCTGAGGCAGTAATGAATGAGGCGAGACGGGTGATACCGTTGCCGTTGGAGCAGGTTTACCTTTCTTACCAACCAATCACGGCCCCCAAGGGAGAAACGCGCCTCTTTCTGGTTGCCCATCCCCGCAATTCAACCGATACCCTACTCAGGACGCTACGCAAGGCGGGTCTAAAGCCTAATATTATGGACTTGGCACCCTTAGCGCTGGCGAGGTGCGCCAACGCCCCCGAAGCGATAATCATCAACTCCTGGTTGACCTACCTTGATATTGTGATTATGGTTGATAGGATGCCCCAGGTAATCCGCAGCCTATCTTTGCCTACCGAAGCGGTGTCTCTGCAAGAAAAGTTGCCGGTTATTGCTGAAGAGCTTGCCAGAACGGTTGCCTTTTATAACTCTAGTAATCCAGAAAAACCGCTGGGCTCCTCGGTGCCGGTTTTTGTCTGCGGTGACCTGACCGAGGCGCCGGATAGCTGGCAATCTCTGGTCGGTAGAGCGGGTTATCCCGTCTCAGCATTACTACCACCGATACAATTCCCAGAGACATTCAGCCCCGGTAAATTTATGGTCAATATGGGATTAGCCCTTAAAGGGCAACTACCTGGAGGAGAGGATAACTACTATTCGATAGTTGATTTTAATGCTTTACCTGGAGCCTACCAGCCTCAGGGTATCAGTTTGACCAGAATCTTTGTTCCGGTGGCTATCATGATTGGCATTGGTGCCCTTGTTTACGGGGGACTTTTCATCTGGGATTTTAATAAAAAGACGGATGTGTTGCTTTCTCCTTTGGACACACTATATATGCAGGCAGACATATTGCGTTCTAAGGCGGAAGGTTTACGTTCTGAGGCGGACGATTTGCGTTCTCAAGCGGACGATTTGCGTTCTCAAATAATAGTTATTGATGGTGATATAGCTGCACAGCTTGAGGAAATAGCGATACAGCAAGAAAAAATCAGTCAGCAGGAAGAGGCTAATCTCCAACCGATAGAAGCTGAGATTATGGCGAGTAGTATTGAAGTCAAGCTTGCCAGTCTAGGACAGGGGCTTAACAAGACTGATAAAGACCTGCAAGAGGCTGTCAACCTGTTGCCAGGGGTTGTAACCCTGCTTAATATAGATTATGATAGTGAATCGGTGACTATATATGGTTTAGCCCTGACTGAGGAAGATATTTTCATTTATGCCAGGGACTTAAGAAGCAGCGGCCGATTCACCGAGGTTACTATTTCATCTATTAGAGAGGTATTTAGGCAAGGGGCTGAAGAGGAGATCAGACTTTTTAGCTTTGAGTTTCTCCTCAAATAAGGGGGTGGAAGGATATGGATATTATTGCTTTACTTCATACAGCTAAATCAAAGGGGGCATCGGATTTACATATGATTGTCGCCAGCCCGCCACTGCTGCGTGTCAACGGCTCTCTGGAGTCAGTCAACGGCACTGGGCCGTTAACGGCCTCAGATATAAGTGAGTCTTTTCTCCAAATAACTAGCCCTGAGGAAAGGGAGACCTTCCACAAAGAGCTGGAGCTTGATTTTGGCTATATGATATCTGGAGTGGGACACTTTAGGTGTAATGCTGCCATGCAGCGTGGGGCTATCAGCCTGGCAGTGCGGTTGTTGCCACCAACAATACCCACCGTAGATGAGCTGGAGCTACCGAAGATATGTAAACAGCTTATCATGAAGCAACGGGGATTGGTTATTGTTACCGGCCCGACCGGGAGTGGTAAAACAACCACCTTGGCAGCCATGATACACCACCTGAATATTAACGATAGTCGTCATATACTTACTATTGAGGACCCGATAGAATACGTTCACCCCACTATTAATTGTGCTATAACCCAGCGTGAGTTGGGCAGCGATACATTGTCTTTTGCCCAGGCGCTCAAGCATGTCTTGAGGCAGGACCCGGATGTCATCCTGGTGGGGGAGATGAGGGATATGGAGACGGCGGCGGCGGTGCTAAATGTAGCCGAGACCGGGCACTTGATATTGAGCACCGGGCATGCCCCCAGTGCCCCACAGGCAATGGAGCGAATAATAGACCTCTTTCCACTTTATGAGCGTACTCTAGCCCAGTCACGGCTGGCTTCACTGCTTATTGGTGTCCTGTGTCAGACGCTGGTGCCCAGGGCTGATGGCTCCGGGAGGGTAGCCGCGGTTGAAATCATGCTGGCTAATTCAGCAGTGAAAAATCTGCTGCGTGAGGGTAAAACCTACCAGCTGCCCAATGCAATTCGCACTCACCGGGATATTGGCATGATTTCACTGGATGAGGCATTGGTAGACCTCTATCTCAGGCAGATTATTACCGGCGAGACTATGATGAAATTCTGCAATGACCGCCAGGAGGTAGAAAAGCTCATAGGCAGGCTTGGGGTAAAATAGGGATGGTTTTAAATCCCCCTTAGTCCCCCTTTAAAAAAGGGGGAGACCAGACCTCTCCCTTTCGCAAAGGGAGAATGAGAGGGATTTTAAAAATGGAAATATTAATAGAGGGGCTGGCGCCCCTCTCAAACTCCCTCTCTTAAACTTCACCAACTCCGCCTCTTTTAAACTCCCTCCCTTGAACTCCTCTAATAAGCCAACCTTTTTGCCCTTTGATAGCAAGGATTAAAGAATGAAGCTCGTCAGCACCTGCCATTAAACCGGCTACACTGATGAGCTTTATCTAACCGTTGTTTCCTATAGTTGTTTTTTACTATTTTGTTCTCAGGCTAAACTAATCTACAGTTACTATGCCATTTGAAGCGATGTCATAGGCTTGCCTGAGCGGGTAATCACCGCCCATCAGGTAGTCACGCAGATTATAAGGATCGCCGTCATCATCGGTACATGTAACGGCTATGACATTATCCTCTGATTGCACTCCGTCATGGCTGGTATCTAGTTGGTGTACATTGGCAGCCACTAGAAGCGCCAGTACCGATGTCTGAATGTTAGCCCATTCAGTCAGCCTGGCTTCTTCTTCGCCGCTGTTCATAAACCGGATAACGTTTGGTATAACTACTGCTGCCAGTAAGCCAAGCAGGCCAATGACCACCAGGACCTCAACAAGAGTGAAGCCCTTTTCGCCTGGACCGGGTAATTTTTGAAGCATGTTCAACTTCAATTCTCTAATAACCTTTTAATTAGGAGGGGCTAGCCAATCAGCCCTGTTTGGTAATTTGTCCTATGTTAACACAAGTCTGGCTTTCTTACCAGCTTATGCAGGATGCAAACCAAGCTGTATTGGGGTGCTTTACGATTCCCCGGTATGCTGAAGTCAGTGTCATAGAAATTGCCTGAAATCTTGTAGTAAAGCCCATCAGCACCTGCCCCTAAATTGGTTGCGCTGATGGGCTTTATCTAGCCATGTTTCCCTATAGAGTTTTTGCTATTTTTTAGGCTAAACTAATTTATGGCTCTGTTATTGAGACTTCGCCATTGGTAGCAATGTCATATTCCTGCTTGAGCGGGTACTCGCCGCCCATCAGGTAGTCTGACAGGTCATATGTGCCACCTGTAACTACAACGGCCTCAACTTCTGTTAGTTCATCAACACCCGTGTGGCTGGTGGTTAGTGCATAAGCGTCTTCCGATATCAAAAGTGCCGCTACCGCTATCTGCATGTTGTGGTATTCAACCCTCTTGGTCTCTTCTGCTCCTTCGCCCATAAAGCCGATTACATTAGGGATGACCACGGCGGCCAGTACGCCCAGAATGGCAATCACCACCAGCAGCTCAATCAGGGTAAAACCCTTCTCTCCATAGCGGAATTTCTTTAACAACCTCTTTACTTTCATTTCGGTACCTCCTTTCTTTATTTATTCATGTCAAATCGGATGAAGATAAGTTATCTAAGTTATGCTTTAGATAGTTTTAATTATATTCAAGGTATAGGGGATGGTCAATAGCTTAAAGGTCACCTTTTGCGATAGTACTTATGTCCCAGATAGGCTATATGAGGTGCAATAAAGATAGGTTAGCTCAGTTATAACATGGTCAGATGCCAGGTTATAGGGGCTTTTCTGTTTCTGCCTTAAAGAAACGGGCTAGATTGAAGGAGCCGGCAAAGTCCTAGGCATTGGGCTCTATTTCGCCAACCTCAAATACCTTTATTCGCTGTCTGCGGGCAAACTGTTTGGCTTCCCGGGTAAGCCCGGGCGCGGCAATGAAGGCTTTGTCTAGAAAACCGATATCATAGGCCTTGTCATCAAAATCAAACACCCTGTCCAGGGCTATCAACTTCTTAGCTTCCTCAATGCCAATAGCAATATGATGGGTAATGATACCATCATCTTTGGTAGCCAGTATATCTATAGTATGGTCGGCACCCGATTTTCCTTTGACCTTAGCCTGTTCCTTCACTTTATAGCCATATTGCTGCAGGTATTCTATAAGCTGTGACTTGGACTTGAATTCAAATTGTTCCTTGACCCTTTTCTTTATTGGCTCAGGTGCGCTACCAGCCAGTATTGTATCCAGGTCTCTGACCTCAAGCACCTTTATCCTTTGCTGGCTGGCGAACTTCTCAGCTTCCCGTCCCAATTCAGGCAGGACAACCAGAATTTTATCGTGTATGCCAATGTCGTAGGCTTTATCATCAAAGTTAAAAATCTCTCCCAGCTCTATCTTTTCCCCGGCCACCTTAATACCGATAGCTATAGTGTATGTAATAATGCCATCATCCTTGGTAGCCAGAAGGTCTATTCTATGGGTTGCCCCTGACCTCCCCTTAACGGTAGCATTCTCAACTACTTGATAGCCGCGCTGCTTCAAGAACTCTATGAGCTGGGGTTTGGGCTTGAGTTCAAACTCAAGCAAGCTCCTCTTGGCTTCATTTAACCAGTAATGATAGATGTCCGTCTTGGTAACTTTATCCTCGGCGATAATAGTAGAACACTTCAGGCAGTTCCACTTCATATGAGGCATGCCAATAACATCTATGCAATCATGGCATATATAGAGTAACCCCAGGCTGCGGTAGTCGCTGTCAATGGCTTTAAGCACCTGGTGACATTTAGGGCACATAAAGCTACCACCTGTTATAAACTCTTCTTCAAGACCTATATAGTTGCAGACAAGGTGTTCCATGATTCTGCCGCGCGAGACATTGCCTACGCCGCACTTTGGGCAATACAAGATCGGCCTCAGGTTTATTGATTGACACTGGGGACAGCGGAGTAGTCTATCAAAGAATTTCTTCTCAAGCATGCCTTCGCTAACAAGTGATTCTAGAATAGGTACCGCTTCCCTATCTTTGACCTCCAATACCTTTTCCACGATTGGGTAGCTAAAACCCAGTTTACTGGTGAAATCAAGCTGGGGACGAATGTCAACGATATTCCCGGCCAGCATTTCAGCCATCAGTTTCATTGACTTTTTACCTGACAGTAGTTTTGAGATTTGCTGTACTTCTGTTGGTGGATTGTCTCTATTAACCATATTTCACTCCGAACCGGGTCACTAGCTGTAGTATAAGATTGCTGAATGACTAAAGTCAATACGGTGGCAAGCGAGTTGAAAATACCTTCTTGTCTACTTGGGAGAAAATACTATGGCAATAGGTTGGCAAACGATTTTTTGACCCCCTATTGACTAAAGTTATAAAACCGTTCAGAATGTATACCCATGGAAGGTATCTTGATAGCCGTTTTCGCCTTGCTGGGAATGGCCGTAGGTAGCTTTCTCAATGTCTGTATTGACCGCTTGCCCGCCCGTGAGTCCCTGGTTTTTCCGGCCTCTCGCTGTAGTGCCTGCCAGAAACGCCTGTCGGTTAAAGACCTTATTCCTGTTTTAAGCTACATATGGCTGCGAGGTCGCTGTCGTTACTGTAATGCCACTATTCCAAGACGAATACTTTGGGTGGAAGTCGGCACCGGGGTTCTTTTCGTCTATCTCTACTGGCACTATGGTTTTAGTATTGAACTGGCTGTTGTCACCTTTTACTGCTGCCTATTTCTTGTTCTTATGGTCATTGACCTGGAGCATCATATTCTGCCCAATAAATTAGTATACCCTGGAATTATAGTAGCCCTGGCTATTAGTGTAGCCTTTAGTGTATTTCCTAATAGCCTGGAGATTGTGCCCGGGATTGCCAGTGCCTCCGCCGGTGGCGCCATCGGGCTGGGATTATTCTTGCTAATTATTGTCGTTTCTCGCGGTGGGATGGGTTGGGGGGATGTCAAAATGGCGGCTTTAATAGGGCTTGTTACCGGCTTTCCTCTCGTGTTTGTTGCCCTATTCCTGGCGGTGGTTTTGGGGGGTTTAATATCCTGGGTTCTGATCTTAACTAGGGCGAAAAGCCGCAAGCAGAGCATTCCCTTTGGACCGTTTCTTTCCCTGGGCGCCATAGCTGCCCTGCTCTGGGGGACCAATATTCTTGACTGGTATTGGGGATTCTTTTAGGACTATACCACAGATTTGTGAATTAATTGGTACCCCCCCTTGACAGGTCTAGTATAATAGTACTAGTATAACAAAAGTATTAGTACAATAGTCAGGGGAAGACAATGAGATTAGACCGACGAAGAACAAGTTTAGAAATAATAGCTGATATGCTCAGGCTTGGTGAAGCCGGCAAGACTGAGATAATGTATAGCGCTAATATGAGTTATTTCCAGCTACAAAAGTATCTCAACTTTCTATTAGAACGTGGGTTGATTGGTAAAGTAACGCTGGGTAATCCGTCTGTGACTTATAGAGTGACCAAGAAAGGGCTCAAGATACTAAGGAGCATAGATGCCATCTTGGAAGCGCTTGAACTTAGAGAGCCGGATGACCTCTAGGCTATCTGAAGAACAATGAAATAAATTCTGGTGCCAGTAGGAAGTAGGCAATTTTTTTTATCTTGCAAGCTTCATTGGCAATAGGTGTAGATTAAAGGAGAATTTAATGCCGGGAAAGAGAATGCTAATAGTGCCAGAAGAGATTGTAAAGAAAATTGATGAGAACCGTGGTGATTTAAGCCAGGCCGAATTTATTGACTTCCTAATTGATAGCCGGCTGCAAGGAGAAGACAAGAAGCAGGGAGATATAACCAAAGAAGAGATTATATCTATAAGAAAAGACATTAAGGCAATCCTTTTAAAAGATGAGTCCAAAGAGAAAAAGTTTGCCAAGAAAGAGGATATTTTAGCTTTCCAGCAGGACACCAGGAAATTACTTAAAAACTTCCTTGATTTCTTTATTGGCTACGGGCTTGAGCTGGGCAAACAGTCACCAGGTAACGAGTTGCAAGAAATAACCAGCAAGCTTCAGGGGCTGGAAGAAGATCTGGCCATTGAAGAAGAAGGTGGCGAAGTTAAAATCAAGTGGAAGTAATTTCCTGACCAGTTCACCCTCTTAAAGATTAAAGTTCTAAATTAGCCAAAAATTATGCACCCTTTCCTTCACGGGAAAGGGTTTTTTTATTTGCCCCAGCTTTAATAGAACATTGTTCTAGTATACAAAACCTTCCCATAGTTCAATCAGTATGCAATAGTCAAAGGTAATTCGCCATTTGGCAAAAGTTTAATGATAGACAGCGAAGTGTTATGAATTACATTTTATTGGGCACACTGGGCTTTTTGGTAATACATTTGTTTGATTTTGTCTCACTGAAAAGGATCATGCTTTTAAAGCCTGTCACCTGGCTGGCAGGGAGCAGCCTGCTGATCTATTCCATTGTTATGACCTGCCTTATATCGGAGAGAGTATCGCTCCCTGTATGGTCTATCTGGCTTGGCTGGTTATTGCTGGCAGGTTCCCTGATTATGCTCATTTACTCTTTATTCGTTAACCTTCCCTTTAGCAAGACCTATGTAGCTCGTGGTGTCGGCGACAGGCTGGTCAAAACGGGACTTTATGCCCTTGTCCGCCATCCTGGAGTATATGGCTTTATTCTGGTGATGATAGCTATATTTCTGGTTTCAGGGTCAAGTTTATTGCTGGTTGCGGCGCCGATATGGATTTTACTGGACATAATCTTGGTAGTTATTCAGGATAAGTTCATCTTTACCAGGATGTTTCACGGGTATGAACAATACCAGCAGGAAACACCCATGCTGCTACCCAAACGGAGGAGTATAGCCGTCTTTATAAACTACCTGAGGCAAGACAAAACAAATAATCAAAAACAAAGGAGGTTGAAAGAAATGAGCGTTGAGGCAGAATTGTTTAAAAAAGGCAAGTATGAGGAGTTATGGCAGAGGTGTTGCGGATTTATTGACCTGGGTCTTGAGGATTTTATGCGGATTCAGCGGCGATTGCTAATGGAGCAGATAGAGTTACTAAAGAAATGCGAATTGGGACAAAGGGTAATGAATGGGACCAGACCCGAAAGTGTAGAGGAGTTCCGTGAGCTTGTCCCCCTAACCACCTATGCTGACTACGCCCCCTATCTCTTGAAGCGCAGGATGGATGTACTGCCCAAGAAACCCATCCTGTGGCAATGCACATCGGGTAAATCCGGTGAGTACCCCTATAGGTGGGCACCGGTCACCGCCCGGCAGCTTGATGAGATAGAGCAGATTATATTTGCCCTGATGTTCTTCTCCAGCTGCAAGAAAAGGGGGGAAATTAACCTCCGTAAGAGTGATAAGGTTCTTTACGGTATGGCTCCACCACCCTACACCACCGGTACCATGACCCGTGTTTTTCCACACGAGCTGTTTTCCTTACTGCCGCCGATAGAGGAGTCAGAGATAATGCCTTTTGAGGAGAGGATACAGAAGGGCTTTGAGATGGCTCTATCAGAAGGGCTGGATATGAGTATTTCTATGTCCAGTGTCGCCGTAGCCATAGGTGAACGCTTCAGCCAGCGGGGTAAGCGCAATACAAACATTAAATCTTTATTTGGCAAGCCCAGGACTATGCTCCGCCTGATAAAAGGCCTGATTAAGAGTAAGCTGGCTCGTCGCCACCTGATGCCTAAAGACTTATGGTCGCTTAAGGGCTTAATTACCTTTGGTATAGATGGCTCCGTATATAGGGAGAAAATCAAGGAAATGTGGGGCCGATACCCGCTGGATTTTTACGGCTGTACCGAGGCTATCTTTATAGCTATGCAGACCTGGGATTACCAGGGCTTAACCTTCATCCCTAATCTCAATTTCTTAGAGTTCATTCCTGAGAAGGAAAGTATTAGGTCCAGAGAAGACGCCTTATATCAGCCGTCAACCCTTCTGCTGGATGAGGTCAAGCCGGGCAACTATGAGCTGGTCATCACCAGCTTCCACGGTGGCCCCTTTGCTAGATACAGGCCGGGACACCTGGTTAAAATAACATCGCTGCGCAATGAACAGCTCGATATAGACATTCCTCAAATGGAATTCCTCACCCGAATAGATGACCAGATTGACATCGCTGGTTTCACACGAATATCAGAGAAGGTTATCTGGGAGGCGATAGAACATACTGGACTATCTTATAAGGACTGGGTAGTACGCAAAGAGATTAAAGAGAAACCGATTCTACACTTATATATTGAGCCAAGGGAGAACGGATATGTAACCGCAGACCAGGTCAGGGACCTGGTCCATGAGGAGCTTAAGAAGCTGGATACCCCCTATGCCGAGCTGGAATCCTTTACCGGCTTAAGACCACTAGAGGTCACCCTGTTACCTGAGAATGCCTTTAGGGCCTATAAACTTAAACAGCAAGCAGCTGGTGCTGAACTGGCTCACCTGAAGCCACCTCACATTAACCCGTCTGATGACACAATAGATTTCCTGGTAAATACGGCGAGGAAGGTAACAGTGAGAACAGAGGAAAAGGTAGAGGCGTAGTTGGGCTAACTCGTTGCTTGACTACAGGTCATCACACAAGGCGGGCAGTAGCTCTAATGCTACTGCCCGCCTTATTTATTTAAATAGTACCATTGGGTAGCCTCCTGTTGACAAGACTAGAGCTATTAGTCATAATTATTTTCAAATACATAATGTTTTATTGACTATATAGTAAATAGTTGCCTAGGAGACCGAATTGAATATCTGGGCTGCAATCCCGCTGGTAACCTGTATTGTTTATGTAATCCTTCTTGTTTTTGCCCTACAGCAAATACAAAGACGGGCAAACAAGATATTTGCCTTTTTTCTCGGTATCGCCGCCTTCTGGAGTTTCACCTCGTTCATGCTGCATCTCGATGCTCCCCCTGAGCAAACCCTGTTCTGGAACCAAATCCTGGTAGTAGCTCTGGTATGGACGCTTATCGCTTATTACCATTTTATCCGGGCTTACACTAACCGACCGGGCGGACTAGGCTTATACGCCGGTTATGCCCTGCTTGTGCTTCTGGCCGGGCTTTCCTTCAGTGGTAATATAGTAGAGTATTCACAAGTTGTTGACGGAGAGCTAGACTACAGCCTCCTCGGCGTTTCACTCTACATTATCACCGCCATCAGCCTTGTCTTTGTCGGCGGAGTAATCTTTCTGCTGGTAAGAAAGTATCGTGGTTCTACTGATCCTATTGACCGCAACAGGACGATGTACCTTATGGCCGGCTGGAGCATACTGGTACTTCTCACACTGACCAATAACATTCCTAAACTGGCTGGATTTCCGCTGGACCATATAGGCAACCTTATTAACGCCTTAATCATCAGCTATGCCATTTCCAGGTTCCATCTACTTGATATCAGGCTAGTGGCGCGAAAAGGGTTGTTATATTTCATCTTGATCGGTGTTCTTGCCAGTATAACTGCAGGCATCGTAATCCCTGGCACCAAGTTCTTCGGAGAACAAACAACACCTACAAATATATTACTTATCACCTTGATAGCTTTATCACTACTTCTCATAACTCGTCCATTAATACGCTTTGTCGAGAGAAGTGTAGACCGCCTCTTTTACCGACAAACCTATAATTCCCGCAAGGCACTGCTTAGCTTTGGCGATAAAATGGGCAACATCCTTGACCTGGATGAACTGGCTAAAGAGATGTTACCAGCGATGACCAAAGCGCTGAGCGTTACTCAAAGTGAATTACTATTTCAGGATAGTGAAAGCGGAGATTTTACCGTGCAATATGCCTATCCCAAGCCTAAGGATGAACCAGGCAATGCCATTAGCTTTAATCCTGACAGCCCTATTGTGGCCTGGCTAGATAAGCAGGGTAGCCCCCTTCATCTAGAGAAGATGGATAACATTCCAGAATTGAAGGGATTATGGCAAGAAGAGAAGGAGCAACTGGCAAAATCTGACCTTGGGATGCTGTATCCCTTTAAGAGCCGAGACAAGCTGATTGGTATCCTAGGTTTAGGCAAGAAGCAGTCAGGAAACCCATATTCCCATGAGGATATGCAGTTGGTGACCAGTATTGCCAACCAAGCCGGTATTATAATAGAAAATGCCCGGCTCTACCATCAGGCTAAAATAAGGGCCAATACCGATGAGCTGACCGGACTTTACAACCATCGCAGCTTCCACGAGCGTCTGGAGCAAGAAATCGCCCGGGGTTCCCGTTTTGGCGGCACATTCTCCTTAATAATGCTGGACATAGACCTTTTTAAGGCCTATAACGATATCTATGGCCATTTAGCTGGTGACCAGGTGCTGCGGAAGGTAGGACGGTATATTGAAAGCTCTATAAGAAGCATAGACCTGGCATTTCGTTATGGTGGTGAGGAGTTTACTATCATACTACCCGAGGCACGCCTTGACGATGCTTACAAGGTGGCCGAGCGTATTCGTAAAACAATAGAATCAAAGACCAGCTCCCGGGCAATGCCAATAACCTCTAGCCTGGGTGTAGGTAATTGGCCAAACGATGGCGTAATGAAAGAAGAAATCATTGGCTTGGCTGATGCTGCACTTTACCGGGCTAAACAAACGGGCAGGAATCGGACGTGTCTATCATCAGATGTACTGAAACCAGATTCTTCCCTTATTGGCATTGAGCTTGAGGCTCGACCAAGGGCATTAAGTATAATCTACGCCCTGGCGGCTACTGTTGATGCTAAGGATAGTTATACTTACGGGCATTCTAGAAAGGTCAGTGAGTATGCAGTGGCAGTATCAGAGGCACTCAATTTACCCCAAGACAAAGTAACCACAATACGTGCCGCTAGTTTATTGCATGACATTGGAAAAGTCGGCGTACCTGATTCTATCCTGAATAAAAAGGAGCCTCTAACCGAAGACGATTGGAAGCCAATTAAGGGTCATCCCAAGCTTGGAGTAGAAATACTAAGGCATGTAATTGATTTGGTTAACTGTCTACCAGCCATAATGCATCACCACGAACACCATGATGGCAGTGGCTATCCTACCGGTTTAAAGGGTGACCAAATACCGCTTGAAGCCCGTATTTTGGCTGTAGCCGATGCTTATGATGCCATGACTTCGCCGCGGCCTTACCGTGAGCAGCTTCCAATGGAGAAAGCTATTAATGAGTTGAAGCGCTGTGCCGGGACACAATTTGACCCCGAGATGGTAGATATCTTCTGTGATATTATTCAGCCAACTCACCCCAAAAGCTTGGATATGAAAGCAAGAAGATTAGATGGGGATACTGAACATTAAGGTGCCATAACTACCGAAAATCAGTAATCCCTTTAAGCTTTCGTCTTTTCATTGATAGATGTCTTCATCTGGACGAAAGCCAGGAATTCATTAAGCAGCCGGGACACCAACCTTTCTTTGTAGCAAATACAGTAAAAGTCTCGTCGTAGCTTCAGCTTATCCACCTTGAGTTGATGAACCAGCCCAAGGCCCAGGCCCTTTTTGATTGCCAGATTGGAGACGAAGGCAATCCCTGACCTTGCCTCCACTGCCGAGACTATGGATTGTGTATTACCCAGCACCAGGCGCGGAGTCAATCTTCGGAGGTTGAGGCCGGCTTGTGACAGCAGTGCTTCCAGGCTTTTCTGCGTGCCTGAGGTTTCTTCCCGGAAGATAAGGGACTCTCCTTCCAGCTCGGCAAAGGATACCTGTCTCCTTTTAGCAAATGGATGTTCCGGAAATACAATAAGGACAATTTCATCCTCTGCCACCTTGAATGATTCCAGGCCGTGACTCTCTGGCGGCGCCGTGCCACAGAAGCCCACTTGGTAGGTACCATCTTGCACTCCAGCTATAATGGTAAGAGAATCATGGGTTTCTACCCTGGCTCTTACCGCCGGGTGCAGCGTCAGGAATTTGCCAAGAATGGGGGGTAGCAGAAATTCACTGGGGATGGTGCTGGCGGCAATAGCCAGCTCACCGCTCACCTCTTGTCTTAACCTGTCAAGGTCATTAAAGAGACTATTTGTCTCGCCAGTTACCGTTTTAGCAAATTTAAACAATCGTTTTCCGGCATCGGTCAGGGTGATTTTTTTCTGACCCCTGTTTAAAAGGCGAGCACCTAGGTCCTGCTCAAGCTTCTGTATTTGAAAGGATACCGCCGGCTGACTGATAGACAGCTTCTTGGCCACCTCTGAGAAGCTGCCGAGCTTGATTAATTCAAGATAGGTTATTAAGTAGTCCAGATTCATAAAAGCCTCTATAATAAATAAGTAATATCAAATGCTTGCTTCTCTAAAAATTGCTTATAATATCTATTAGTTCAACCTGTCATTATTTTATGCTATCTCTATCAAATCATCAAGAGTCTATACTAAATATTTGAAATAGAGCAGGTATTAGTATAGAATTTCCTAAAATAATAGCGTCTCCAAAGTCACAGTTTATGTGGATAAAAGCAATTATCTGGAGTATAACTATTGAACAACAATAAGCTTGACGAGCTTTGTATTAATACCATCCGCTTTCTGGCTGTAGATGCGGCGCAGAAAGCCAACTCAGGTCACCCTGGAATGCCCATGGGGGCAGCAGTAATGGCTTATGTGCTATGGCATCGTTTCCTCAAACACAACCCAAGTGTCCCAACCTGGCCGGACAGGGACCGTTTTGTACTATCGGCGGGTCATGCCTCGGCTATGCTTTATTCACTTCTCTACCTGACAGGATATGACCTATCACTTGAAGAGATAAAAAGGTTTCGTCAGTGGGGTAGCAAGACACCCGGCCATCCGGAGCATGGGCTTGCCCCCGGTGTTGAGGCAACCACAGGACCATTAGGCCAGGGATTTGCCAACGGGGTGGGCATGGCCATTGCTGAGCAGTGGCTGGCGGGGCACTACAATCGCCCCGGGCATGAGATTATTAACCACTATACCTATGTAATTTGCTCCGATGGCGACATGATGGAGGGTGTTTCCTCAGAGGCGGCATCACTGGCCGGGACACTGCGGCTGGGCAAGCTCATTTATCTGTACGATGACAATGATATCTCCATTGAAGGTGATACCGATATTACCTTCAATGAAGATGTGGGGCAGAGATTTAAGGCTTACGGTTGGCATGTCATCGGTCCCATTGACGGCATGGATTTGGCTTCTGTAGATTCGGCAATTCGTGCCGCTCAAGCTGATAAAAGCCGCCCCAGTCTGATAACCTGCAAGACTATTATCGGCTATGGCAGCCCCAACAAGGCAGGCACCGGTTCCGCCCATGGTGAGCCGTTGGGTGAAAACGAGGTCTCCCTGGCTAAAAAGAAGCTTGGCTGGCAATATAAAGAGTATTTCACTGTACCAGATGAGGTGCTGAGTCACTTTCGTCAGGCACAGGAACGAGGTAAGAGGCAGCAGGAAGAGTGGCAAAATAGGCTTGAAGCTTATCGTAAAGCCTGCCCTGAAGAAGCCCGGAAGTTGGCAATGGACCTAAGCGGCGACCTGCCAGATGGCTGGGACAGTGACTTAGACAGCTTGTTTCATGATGAAGATAAATCTATGGCTACGCGAGAAGCCTCGGGACGGGTAATGAATACCATTTCACCCAGGGTTCACGCTCTGGTTGGTGGCTCTGCTGACCTTGCCCCTTCTACCAAGACCATTCTGGAAGGAAAGGGGCACTTCGGGTGCGATAATTACTGCGGTCATAACCTGCACTTCGGCGTCAGAGAGCACGCTATGGGTGCCATAGCCGGTGGCATGGCCCTCCACGGAGGTATTATCCCCTACACAGCGACATTCCTTATTTTCTACGACTATATGCGCCCGCCGGTACGCCTGGCGGCCATTATGAAGCAGAGGGTTATCTATATTTTTACCCATGATTCGGTTGGTCTGGGTGAGGATGGGCCAACACACCAGCCTATAGAACAACTGGCCGGGCTAAGATCAGTACCTGATCTGGTTGTTATTCGCCCGGCAGATGCCACCGAAACAGTAGAGGCCTGGAAGATAGCCCTCAAGCATCGCCAGGGACCAACAGCCCTGGTGTTAACGCGTCAGAAGCTACCAATATTAGACCGGACAACATTAGCCCCGGCAAGTGGGGTGCGGCGTGGTGGTTACACCCTGTGGCAGGCAACAGCGTCACCAGAGGTTATTCTCATTGGCACCGGCTCTGAAGTACACATTGCCTTAGAGGCGGGTAGGCTGCTCAAGGAGAGGGGTGTTGCCGCTCGTGTCGTCTCATTACCTTCCTGGGAGTTGTTTGATGCCCAACCGGGAGAATACCGCAACAGCGTTCTACCACCAGACCTGAGGGCACGTATTTCAATAGAAGCAGCGGCAACTTTGGGCTGGGAACGATATGTAGGCAGTGAAGGCATTGCCATTGGCATTGACCACTTTGGGGCATCAGCCCCGGGCAGGGTGATTTATGAGCATTACGGTTTGACTGCTAGACGAGTGGCTGAAGAGGCTGAAAGATTGTTAAAGAGAAGCTGAGGCTTCTTTAACCAGGGCCGAAAGACGGCGGTAGCTATCAGCCGGATTTTTCTGATGAAATATAGCACTGCCGATATAGATGAAATCAACCCCGGCCTGGGCAACTCTAGTAATATTGCTCTCCTTAATGCCGCCATCTACGCCTGTTTTCACGCCAGGGCATATACTTCTAAATTCCCTTATCTTGTCAAGCACCTCGGGTATGAACTTCTTGCCGTAGAAGCCGGGATAAACGGATAGAAAGAGCACACTGTCAACTTCATCAGTTAGCGGTAGAATAGCGGATATGGGAGTATCAGGGTTAATGGCCAGGCCAACCCCAAGACCAAGCCTTCCAGCCAGTGAAATAACCTCCTGTGGTGAATAGGTAGCCTCATGGTGGAAGATCACCTTATGTGCCCCTGCCTGTTTGAAGCCTGCCAGGTAATTTCTTGGATTTTTGACCATAAGATGGGCCTCCCAGCCGAGTTTCATGGGCAGACTTGCCAGGTGCTCATAGCTTATGCTTTTTGAGGGCACGAACTTGCCATCCATAATGTCAAACTGTACCCAGTCGGTGAAGTTCTTTGCCTGGCACACCATGGTCTCCAGGGCTTTGGGGTCATCGGTAAGGATGGCGGGCACTACCCGGCTGAGATTATCCAATATACCTCCCTGTGGCTGGCTATTAATGGATGTGGCAATTATAGGTATAAGCTGTTCTATGTGTCAAGGCTGTGATAGCTAGATATTCATCTGGCATATTTTGAGCTTGCCCCAGATGCCTATTTTGTCATCCTTGATTATAATTACCCCAAGCAGTCCCTTTATATTCCGGGCGAATGAAATCCCGGTTGGGATATCATCAGGCAGGCAGATTATATTACCTATAGCCGTAGCAACAGCATCAGCCAGGGTGGCTGATTTGGAAACAGCGACTACGGCATCAGCCTTACCAAAACTCAGAGAGTGCCCCACTGTTCCTGATGAAGTGCAGACTGCCAACGGTGTATCTTCACCCCTGACTTCCAGGCCTATTTTACCGCTTAAAGGCGAATTGCCAGCATAGATGCCAATCACCCTGTCCTTCAGGCTTTTCAGATATATATCACCGCCATTTTCTATGATTAACTCCAGCGAGGAGGCTGATAATTCATCACCAACGAATTGGGCTATGGCACCAGCTACTGAAGCCATGGGGCCAACACCGACCCTTCTGGCTGACTCAACCATATCTTTAACAATCTGCGGTGCGTCTTCTGTTACGGATAGGGGTTTGAGTGATGTGGCAAATGTTGGGTGACGCTCAATATACCTCTCCAGCATGCTGCGATACTTGACTACTGACTTATGGGCATTGCTTTCAAGGTTGGAAGAGGCACGAATATATAGGTCGGTCTCCTTTACCACTACGCTAAAGGAGACCAAGTCCTGGCCTTGAACCCAGTGGCGGTAAGTTTTTGGCTGGTACATAGACTAGAAGTGCAGTTCCATTGCTCTCGGTGGACACGCCTTAATACATAGTTCACAGGCAATGCATTTGTCATTATCAAAGGTGACCCGCCTTGTAAAGGGCTCAAGTTCAAAGGCATCCGTCGGGCAGATGGTTATACAGGCGCCGCAGTGGGTACATCTTTCTTCGTTGCGGGTAACATTCTGGCTCAGCGACTGGATTCTTACCCCGGTTTTGGTAAGATATTTAATACCCTTGTCGTAATTGTCCTGTTCACCAATAAGTTCCAGCACCATCAAGCCTTCTTCGTCTGGAATAACCAACGCCTTCAGAATATTAAATCTAAGGTCGTAATCCTTGATTAGCCGGTAGACTATCGGTTGGTCTACTAGACGGCTGGGAAAATGTAAGACTATTCTCTTTGAGACAACCATTGCCTGACTCCACTATTTAGAGTATAACATATATTCGTAGATAGCTTTTAATAATCCTCTCTCAGGCGCCGTTCTTTAAGTGGTTTAAAGGTATAGCCTGATTCTATACCTGGTATGGGCGCCACCGGTCTAGTTAATAAAAATTTACCGCTCTGTATCCATTCCTTTAGGGTGGTGGCAATCTCTACCGCCCGTGGGTAGCTGGATAAAGAAGCTGTAGGCACCTCCTTGCCCTGAATTATTATTCTACCACTTTTTAGCTGACCATAACTTACTTCAGCCAGTACATCTGGTTTAAGCTGGGGGTATGCCTTTGAGTAGTCCACCACTGGCGCCAGAATATCATCATCGGTTACCACAGTGTATTTTAGGATTTCTTCAGAGAGTATCGGGATGGGCACGCCAATGCCAACGGTGATAGTAGTGCCATAGCCCATCATACTGGTGCCCACCAGCCATCTTGATCTCATCTGTTTCAAATCACCAATCAGGGCTAGCGTCCCGGCCGGTCTCTTGGGAATACCGGCTTCAGTTCTGGGAACATTCGGGTTGTGCTGGGTGCCCTGCCAGGCAACAAAGCCGATACCACCACCAAAAAATACCTTGGTGCCAATACCGATGGTTCTGTAAAATGGGTCGTTGAAGAGCGGTGATAGCTGTCCGGCATTACAATAGTTAGCGTTTCCCAAGTTGGGTTTTAGTATACCCATATATGTATAAAGAGTCTTATCCGAAAGGTTAACAGCCACATTATAGTTCTGGTAGGCATTCCTGATGTTAAACAGCACTGCCTCGTTAAGGTCTTTGATATTCAGCCAGGTTTCAAGGTGCTTTCTGGGATAGCAATTGGTGCCATAGGCACTGGCTGTCAGGAGTATATCTTTACCGGCTACCAGTTCTTCAATTACATGTCCGCCACCGTAATTAAATGCACCAGGGTGAATCTTGTTTCTGGGGTCATCCTCTGGAAGAGCACCGACGCCTATGAATATATCTGCTGCGGCAAAGCCGGCATATGCCGGGACATCATTGAGGTAGACACGACCGCCACCGAGCTTTATTCGTGGTTTGGAGTGTCCTATATTCAGGTAAGCACCAGAGGAGCACATCGGTCCAAAAGTGCCAGTGGTGACCACATCCACTTCCACTGCCGCCTGTTCTATGCCCTTTTTTTTCACGATGCCTATTATTTCTTCTGCAGTGGCTACCACTGCTTTGCCCTGTTGTATTTTCTCGTTTATTTCATCAATCGTTTTAGACATACCTTGTGCTCCTTTGGAAGGTGCTTGTTAATATAGTTGGAAAATAAAATTTCTCAGATAGGGGGTAAGACATAATAATAATAATAGTATAAATTATAGAAATTATCAAAAGGCGTGGTTGCAGGAATGTATGCCGGTACTATAGTCCGATTACGAAAGTATGAGCAAAAAATTGCTATAAAATAAGAAATGCTCTTGACAAAAGACGAAAAAAAGGCTATAAAGATGCTAGATGTCAAAAATTAATTCTATGGTGCGGTTAAAAAGGATTCTGGTAAAACCAGAGAACAACTAAGAGGAGGAGATAAAGATACCCGTGGTGAAAGCAGACAGTATCAGAACTGAGCGTAAGCATATCGGTAAACGAGGCGCAGCGACCGGGGTCGGCGTAGAGATACAGAAGCTCATAGATGCCCTTCCCTTCTACGTTTTATTGGTCGATGCAGGGCATCACATCGTGCTGGCTAACGAGGCGGTGCAAGCTTCTCTGGGTGTTGCCCCTATGGAAATCATCGGAAAGTACTGCCCCAAGGTGGTGCATGGGATTGATGGGCCTTTCCCTGGCTGTCCGCTGGAGAAAGCCGTACAGAAGGGTAACATAGCCGTTGAAAAAGAGTTATTCGATCCTGTCTCTGGACGGTGGCTGAAGTCAGCGGTCTACCCGACCGGATACCGCACCCAGGAGGGTAGAGTCATCTTCATCCACTTCGCCCAGGACATCACCGAGCGCAAGCAGGCAGAGGAGGAAATACGGCGGAAGAACGATACCCAGACCGTGGTCAACTCACTCCTGCGCCTCTCTCTGGAAGATATCCCTCTTGAAGGACTCCTGAAACGTGCCATTAATATTATCCTTTCAATCCCCTGGCTTACCTTTGAATCAAGAGGTAGCATGTTCCTTGTTGAGAATGACCCCAAGGTCTTGGTGATGAAAGCCCAAAACGGAATTGCGGAGCCATTACAAAAGGAATGTGCCCGGGTTCCCTTTGGCAGATGCCTTTGCGGGCGAGCAGCATTGTCAGGCGAGATACAGTTTGCTGATTGTCTCAACGAGCACCATGAGACCCGCTATGAAGGCATTACACCTCACGGTCACTACTGTACACCTATCCTATTAGCGGGGAAGGTACTTGGAGTGATAAATATGTATTTAAGAGAAGGGCACCGCCGCGATCAAGGAGAGGAGGAATTCCTAAATGCGGTTGCAAATACCCTAGCTGGCATCATCCAGCGCAAGCGGGCGGAGGATAAGATAAGGCAGGCGGCTGAAGACTGGAGGGAGACCTTCGACTCGATTACGGATATGGTCTCTATTATAGACAAAGATTACAATATCTCTAGAGTAAACAAGGCTTTTGCTAATTACTTACATGTTAATCCGGTAGAAGTCATTGGCAAAACTTGCTATGAAATTATGCACGGAACAGAAGAACCCCTCGAAAACTGTCCTCATAAGAAAACACTGGAGACCAAAAAGCCTGCCATAAGTGAAATTTATGACCCCAGCTTAGGAGTTTATATCGAGACTTCCACATCACCAATATTTGATAAAGAAGGCGAGGTTATTGGCTCAATCCATATCACCAAAGACATCACCCAGCGCAAGCAGGCAGAGGAGGCACTACGAGAAAGCGAAGAACGTTACCGTGCCTTGTTTGATAGTACCAGTGATATAGTCCAGAGTGTTGCCCCTGATGGTAGCTTCATCTTCGTGAATAAAGCCTGGTTTCAAACCTTGGGATATACCGAGGCAGAGTTACCGAAACTGAATCTATTCAATATTATACACCCTGAATCTCTTGAACATTGCCAGGAATTATTCGCCAGGGTTATGGCTGGAGAATCGGTACACAATATTCAAGCTACTTTCATATCAAAAGATGGTAGAAATATTCAGGTAGAGGGGAGTGCAAGCCCGCGTATTATCGGTGACAGCGTGATGGCAACTCAGGGCTTCTTCCGCGATGCCACTGAGAACAAAAAAATGGAGGAGCAGCTCATTGTTACTGACCGGCTGGCTTCTATTGGTGAGCTGGCATCGGGTATCGCCCATGAGCTAAACAACCCCTTGACCGGTGTTATCGGCTTCTCAGAGCTGCTGCTGGAGAAAAACGTCCCTAATGAAATAAGAGAAGACATAGCAATTATACACAATGAGGCTATGCGGGCCGCTGGAGTGGTGAAGAACCTGCTTACCTTTGCCCGTAAACACACGCCATCAAAACAGTTGGTAAACATAAATGGCATTATAGCCAGTGTATTGGCACTCCGTGCCTATGAACAGAAGGTAAGCAACATAAAGGTCGTTAAACGGCTCGCTTCTGATATGCCAGAGGTTATGGCCGATAGTTTTCAACTTCAGCAGGTTTTCCTTAATATTGTAATTAACGCCGAGTATTCTATGGAGGAGGCACATAGGGGAGGTGTTCTGACCATTATGACCGAGAGGGAGGGGGATATTATCCGGGCTAACTTTACTGATGACGGTCTTGGAATCAGTGAAGAAGACCTGGGGCATGTATTTGACCCCTTCTTTACCACCAAGGAAGTAGGCAAGGGGACCGGACTGGGCTTGAGTATTTGCCATGGGATAATTACTGAACATGGCGGCAGAATTTATGCCCAAAGTGAAACGGGCAAAGGAGCCGCCTTTATTGTGGAACTGCCTGTCAGCAAAGGCGGTAAAAAGGAGAAAAGGGATGAAAAACTCCGGTAGCGCTGTAAAGCGAATATTAGTGGTTGAAGATGAACCGGCGATTTGTGAGATTTGCCTCAAAGTCCTTAATGGTGAGGGGTTTGAGGTAGACATCGTTGCCAATGGTAAGCTGGCTGAAGATAAACTGCAAGAAAGAGAATATGATTTGATTTATATTGATATCAGGACACCGGTAATGAATGGAAAGGAACTCTATCAGCATATTATTGATAGGTTTCCAAAGATGGCCAATAGGGTAATATTTACTACTGGGGATGTAATAGCTGGAGATACTCAGGCTTTTTTAAAGCGAGCCGGCAGACCATTTCTGCTAAAACCATACACCCCTGGAGAGTTGAGAGACATAGTTGGAGAAACTTTGAGGCAAGTGGAGTAATGACTTGGGGAAAAGGGTACAAGTGTTAGTGATGATAAATAAACCATTCGGAAAAGTTGCCGAAGCTGCTTCAATTTCGTTGTAGGGCTTCCAACATTTTAAAATATTAACAGGCGAAAGATTTACTATGGAGGATAAGATGGACGGGAGGAAGATACTCATCGTAGATGACGAACCAGCTATCCGGTCACTGGTGCGCAGTATGCTGGGCAAAGACTATATTGTCATCGGGGCGAGTGATGGCGAGGAAGCAATAGATATTGTTCTCAGGCAGAAACCGGACCTTGTCCTCATGGATATCATGATGCCAAAGATGGATGGCTATACTGCCTGTAACAAAATTAAGAGAGACTCGGTTTCTAAGACGACTCCTGTAGTTATGCTCACTGCCGTCGGCTACGAACTCAATAAGAAGTTAGCCAAAGAGACGGGCGCTGACGGATACATAACTAAGCCGTTTACCTCGCAGGAGCTGCTGGAAACGATTACCCGCATCCTGATAAAGTCAGAATGGGCATGGTAGCTTCCTTATAGGAATAATGGTCTTGCGTGGCAAGGATTACCTGGTTCTCGCTAGAGGCACCGTGAAGTAGAAGGTACTACCCCTACCCGGCTCGCTCTCAAACCAGATTTTACCCCCATGATGCCGAATTACTGCCTTACAAATGGCCAGCCCGAGCCCTGTCCGCTGAGGAACATCTTTATACCTGTTCTTATAGATTTCCTCTAGTGGTTCAAATACTCTATCTCCTATATCGGGGTCAATACCTATGCCGGTATCGGAAACATAAACACAGGCACTATCCTCTTCACTAGTAATTCCGACCTTTATGGCTCCCTCTTCAGTAAATTTAATGGCATTGTCTATGAGTCTAATTATGACATCCTTTAAGTGGTTAAAGTCCCCGCAAATGAGCAAGGGTGCCACATGACTATCAACTGTGAGCGTTAATCCCTTTTGGAGAGCCAAGTCTTGCATAGCATTTACTGCCTCAACAAGCATTTTTGATATGTCCGTCTTGGCCATATGCCATTCAATCCCACCTATTTCTAACTCTGAAAGATAAAGGGTATCGGTCACTATGCGTGTCAGGTGTTGAGACTCACTATGTATTATCCTGGCGAACTCTTCTCGCTGTGGATTGCCTTCGTCCTCACTTAGTAATAACTCGCTGAAGCCCAGAATTGAGGTCAGGGGAGTACGAAGATTGTGAGAAACATTAACCAGAAGGCGAGCCTTGCCTTGGTCTGCCTTCTGGAGCGCTTGGTATAGCTTCTCTAATTCCTCTTTTTGCCTTAGCTCTCTTTCTTTGGACTTCAGTTTGCTGGAAAGATTTCCGCCGAGGAAAGCCACCAAACAAAGCGTCATTGCTTGAAATATAAGCCAAATGATGGTGTCGGTGAATTCGGAATAAGTTGTTGGGATAAACAGGGATGAGGTGGCAATTAGCCCCGCTGATTCCAGTAACTTCATAGTACCAACCAATGTTACGGCCCAGGCAATCATGAAGGCACTGGATGGCAGGTTTAGAAACAGGCTTACCCCCAGTATCTCGACTAAATATAGTATGAAGAAAATACTATTGAAGCCGCCGGTGAAGTGGACAAGAACGGTGATAGCGATGACGTCAATTATAATTGAGGCAATGGCCGCAATAAGGGGAAATTGCCATCTCCTGGTCAGGTAGTAGCTAATGGTATTAACCACTAATGTTAGTCCGACCACGATATGAATAGGTACAAGGTGGAAGGTCATCCCCCAGACGAGGTAGGTAACTACAACAAATGTCCAAACACCCAATATGAGCAGGTAGCGTGTTCTGATAGCCTGCAGATACCTATCTCGGTTCTCTCTATCTTGCAGCTCTAGAATGAACCTGGGAACGGTCATTCATCCCCCTTCAGTTTATCTTAGATAACCCCTGGTCTTCATTGTGGTATATGCCGATGCTATCCCTACAGCCTCCCGTTTGTCAAATCTCCTTAGCCTTTACTCTCGCTGCCTGGAGGTGGGAAAGCCAGCAAGTTGTATTCCTTAACCCTATTCAAGGCTGACCCTGCTCGTGTTACCGGCATCAGTGTTCCAATTATGCTATATTTAGATATTATTAACTTAAGTTATGGAAGATGATTTATCAAAAGACTCTGTTACCAGGGGTTTAGAAACCCGTTTCATTGGCCAGGGAGTTATCTACTATTCAAAAATACCTTCAACCATGGAGGTAGCCAAGCGAGAGGCTCAACAGGGAGCAGCGGAAGGCACGGTTGTCATTGCCGGTGAGCAAACTGCTGGCAAGGGACGAATAAAGCGTGTTTGGCTATCGCCCAAGGGCTGTATCGCCTTGTCTATTATCCTGTATCCCAAAATGGCTTATTTATCATCCCTAATTATGGTGGCTTCTCTGGCTGTAGTCCATACTATTGCGGATGTTACCGGGTTACGGTTGCAAATCAAGTGGCCCAATGATGTTCTAATTAACAGCAAGAAGGTTTGCGGTATTCTCGTTGAAAGCGGGGTGAGGGATAGCAGTATTGATTATGCTGTTATTGGTATCGGTATAAATGTGAATCTCAAAACTGCCGATTTTACTGGGATATCTTTACCGACCACCAGCCTGTCTGATGAACTGGGAAGAGACGTGTCTTGCCTGGAGATAACAAGAAGGCTACTTGTTGAATTTGAGAAGTTATATCTTGTAGTGCAGAGTGGTGAGACTGTTTACCAGGAGTGGCGGGATAGCCTGAATACACTTGGCAAAAGGGTGCATGCCCGTTCAGGTAACAAAGTTTATGAAGGTATAGCTGAATCTGTGGACGAGGACGGCAGCCTGATGCTTCGTTGCTCAGACGGCAGCCTGATAAAGCTCACAGCAGGAGACATCACCCTGCATTAAATAAATCAGGGTTTCATTAAGCCATTAAATAACAAAATACACCATGCTTTGTGAGTTCTGGAACTCACAAAGCATCCCTTGCAGAAAGCTATTCTCTAGCTATACTTATTCTTCGGTCTTATCGCTTGATTATTTTTTATCCTTATTCATGAACATACTTATCAGGTCTATGGGCAGGGGAAAGATCAGGGTGCTGTTTTTCTCAGAGGCTATCTCTGTCAGCGTTTGCAGGTAACGAAGCTGGAGTGTGGTTGGCTCTTTAGCAATAATAGCACCGGCTTGAGCCAGCTTCTCTGAGGCTTGAAGTTCACCCTCAGCATGAATGATTTTGGCTCGTCGCTCTCTTTCTGCCTCGGCTTGAGCCGCCATTGACCGCCTCATTGATTCAGCAAGCTCAACCTCCTTAATCTCTACGGTGCTAACCTTTACCCCCCACGGGTCAGTATGTTCATCAATTATCTGTTGCAGCATTTGGTTCAGCTTTTCTCTGGAGGCTAACAATTCGTCCAGTTCAGATTGTCCCAGTACATTCCTGAGCGTCGTCTGGGATATCTGAGAGGTGGCTCTGATGTGGTCCAGTACCTTAACTACTGAAGCCTCGGGGTCAACCACCCTGAAGTAGACTACTGCATTTACCCTGACGGTGACATTGTCCTTGGTGATTACCTCCTGTGATGGGACATCCATGGTCACCACTCGCAGGTCTACCTTAACCATCCGGTCAACAAAGGGGATGATGAGAAATAGACCTGGGCCCTTAGCACCAATGAGTCTTCCCAGGCGGAAGATAACCCCCCTTTCGTATTCAGCAACGATTTTCACTGCCATAGAGATAATTACAAGCACAGCAAGTACTGCTATTACGATAGGAATCATGGTTTCGGTTTCCATTAACTACCTCCTTTACTACTTTTTGGTAACATATAGCTTTAAACCCTCAACCCTGGTTATGAGCACCTCCTCCCCGGGCTCCGCCCGGCCTTTGTCCAGTACTGCTGTCCAGATTTCACCCTGATGGAACACCGTGCCTTCAGGCTTAAGGGCTGTTCTGACGAGGGCGGTTTCCCCGGGCAGCTCTTCTCTGCCGGTAGTGGCTTGACGCCGGTGAGCTCGAATTCCCCAAATGATGGTGACGGCAAGGAAAGCAGCAAGACCAACTGCCACTATGGCAATCAGCCACGGGTCTATTTGAAACCAACCTAAGTCTATTTGAGGCAATGAACCCCCCCTTTTTTACTGTTTTTTGGTAACATATAGCTTTAAACCCTCAAATCTTTTTATTATCACCTCCTCTTTAGGTTCAGCCCGCCCCTGGTCCAGTATCGCTGTCCAGATTTCACCTTCATAGAGTACGGTACCTTCGGGGTTAAGAGTTGCACGAACGATGGCAGTTTTTCCTATCAGCTCTTCCCTGCCGGTAGATGCCTGACGGTGGTGGGCGGCGACGACTCGATTAATTACAAAGGCAAGAAAGGTGGCAAAAAAGACTGCTATTAAAATAATAAGCCAGATATTCACCTGAAATAAGGGCCCCCCTTTAAATAAGATCATGGAGCCGATAACCAGTGAAGTTATGCCCCCTGCGGTCAACAAACCAAATGTTGGCGTAAAAGCCTCGGTGATAAAGAGTGCAAAAGCAAGCGCCATTAATAGAATACCGGCATAGTTGACCGGTAACATGCCCAGGGAATAGAAAGCCAGTAGCCCGGCAATGGCACCGGCTACGCCGGGGAAAATAAGCCCGGGATTGAAGATTTCAACCGTTATGCCCAGTATCGCCAGACTGAGCAGTATATAGGCGATATTGGGGTCGGTGATGGCGAACAGGAAACCTTCAATGGCACTCATATTGATGTCTTTAATCGTAGCTCCCTGTGTATTAATGGTGACAACACTGCCGTCGGCTTTGGTTATCTGCCAGCCATCAATTTGCGAGATGAGGCTTTCTAAGGTATCGGCTCGCAGGTCAATAAGGTTAAAATCTAGTGCCTCAACATCGGTGAAGGATTTGCTTTCTGTTACTGCCAATCGAGCCTCTTCTATATTACGACCGCGGTCTTCGGCGATGGTCTGTATCCATTTGGCTGAAAAGTTGGTTATTTTTTCCAGTTCATCTTCCGATATTTCTGAATCTCCGATGCTTACCGGATGGGCGGCACCGATAGTAGTGCCCGGTGTCATAGCCGCAATGTGAGCCGATAGAGTAATAAATACCCCTGCCGAAGCCGCCCAGGCACCTTTAGGAGAGACATAAACTATAACAGGGACATCGGCATTCATAATACTTATCACTATCTCCTCGGTTGAACCAAGAAGCCCGCCGGGTGTATCCAGTTGGATAATACAGGCTGTGGCATTATCCTCTTCAGCCTGGTTAATGCCGCGCTCAATATAATCAGCCAGGACAGGATTGATAACTCCATCAGCATGGAGTACATCAATGGTGGGGTTGGCCGTCTGGGCGCCAACAACGCCGGGCAGCATAATCAGTAAGACCAGTAGTGGTAGAAAGCGTAGGATTCTTAGCATAGCCAGCCTTTAATCGGGATATGTCTAGAGTATAACTTGATTATAGCCCGACTGCAAATAAAATCTCACTTTGCTAATAGGAATTTACAGTTGAACAAGTAAGACGGAGTAGTGTAGAATTTACAGGCTAATTATGAGGCTATGGTTGTGAAAGTAGAGAGATGCAAGGGCTTTAAAGACCTGTCTCCTGAGGAAATGGAGAAATTTCGCCTGATTGAAGGCGTTTTTAGAGACTGCTGCCTTAAGTATGGATATCAGGAAGTAAGAACACCAACCCTGGAGTACCTTTATCAATTTACCTCGGTGGGAACACTTACCCCGGGTATGCTGAGGAGGGTATATTCATTCCTTGACTGGGATGGTTGGAGCGGTGAGAGGGTAGTGCTGAGGCCTGATGGTACCATTCCCGTAGCCAGGCTTTATATTGATAGCATGAAAAAGGGGTTGAGCCGGCTATTCTATGTAACCAATGTCTTCATGTTTGAGGAGACGGGGAAGAAGTCAAGGGAAAGATGGCAATGCGGCACTGAACTCATCGGCGTAAACTCGCCTATGGCCGATGTTGAGCTGATTGCTTTGGCTCTGGATATTTTACACAGGTTAGGATTGAAGGGTTTGCGCATGAGGTTATCCCACGCCGGCTTGATAAGGGCTTTACTGGCGAAGCTTGAGTTAGCACCCGAGGAACAGACCAGGATTTTTGACCAGATTCTTGATGGTAATATAGAGGCATTGAGCAAGATACAGCCTGATAAACCGGAGCTGGTGGAAGCCCTGAGCCTTCTGTTGGGTTTAAAGGGCAAGTCCTCCGGATTCCTGAAAAACATAAAGGCCCTGTTTTCGCAGAACCTACCCGAGTTTGAGCCTTCCCTTGATAGCTTTATAGAAGTTGTTAACCTGGTTGAGACTCTGGGTTGTGATTACAAGATTGACCTGGCTTCAGGTAAGGGCTTTGAGTACTATACCGGCGTTATTTTTAATCTTTATATTGGCCGAGAAAAGGTGGGTGGTGGCGGAAGATATGATACCCTTATTCCCATGATGGGGGGCAGTAATACTCCGGCGGCCGGTTTTGCCCTTTACCTTGACCCATTGATGAGTCTGATAAAGCCAGAAGCCTTGGCGGAGCCGGTGAAAAAAAGAATTCTGGTTAGTATGGCACCAGAGGTAATGAAACAAGTTTTTAGCATTGCTAATAGACTTCGTGATGTCGGTTTCATAGCTGAATTTGCCCTTGACGAGCAGGAAGCAACTAAATTCGATTGGCTTCTTGAGGTTCGGGGTGAGAGTCCTGTATTTAACCTGACTGACCAGGTTAGTGGCCGGAAGTCTTCGGTTGACAGTGTTGCCGGGGTGCTGGCGCTTTTAGGATGTGAGGGAGAAGTTGCTGAAGATAGCTTTGCCTAAGGGGCGCCTCCTGGCTGGGACGGCTGAACTGCTTCACAGGGCGGGCTGGGGGCTTGATGATTACCATGAAAAAGCGCGTACCTACCGTCTTAAATCAAAAAGATTTCCTGCTCTACTGGTCAAGGTTTTTCAGGAAAAAGACATCCCGATTCAGGTGTCGGTGGGCAACTATGATTTGGGCATTTGCGGACTGGACTGGGTTGAAGAGCTTATGATCAAATACCCCAGTAGTGCCATAGTAAAGATAAACGACCTGGGGTATGGAGAAGGTGCCCTATATGCGGCCGCCAGGTCCAGTGAAATAACGGCAAAGGGTGGCGTTATCCGTATTGCCAGCGAGTACCCCAATCTGGCTGAGTCGTTTGCCGAAAAACTTCGGCTGAGGCGCTTCAGCATATATCCACTATGGGGGGCGGCCGAGGCTTATCCCCCGGAAAACGCTGATTTGGTACTGCTTCCGGGGGAAAAAGATGATGAAATTTCAGGTTACGGGCTGGTGCCGATAGGTAAGGTGGTCAATATAAGAGCTTTCCTGATAGCTAATAGCAACAGCCTCAAGTCCAAGGATATGGCTGAGATACTGTCTTCTATTACCGATAGCCTGTCTCCTACTAAGGAGCGCTCCCGCCCGGTAGAGGTCATGGAGAAGAAGCAAGTGACCGTGACCGCAGTTGTTAAAACAGTGGGCGATGATATAGTCAGGTTGGCTTTGCCAGATGGACACCAGCAGTCTCACGTCCGACGAATATTTGACAAGGCAGGTATAAGGGTTGAGGATTATCCCTCAGCATCGGGCAATCGCCGACCAGTCAGTAGTTTAGAGGGGGTTTTTATTAAGGTAATCAGGCCTCAGGATATGCCACTACAGGTAGCCAATGGCAATTTTGACCTGGCTATCACCGGTAGGGATTGGCTTACCGAGCATCAGTATCAGTTTCCATCTAGCCCGACAACAGAGTTGCTGGACCTGAAATATGGCAAAGTAAGGGTAGTGGCTGTGGTCAGCAAGGATGTGCCGGTAGAGGATATTGATGGTTTAAGCAAGATTTACAGTCAAAGTAAAGTGCCATATCGGGTGGCTTCAGAGTATGTGAGCATAGCCGATAATTATGCACGGGAAAATCACCTGGGCAGGTATCGGATTATTCCTACCTGGGGGGCAAGTGAGTCATTTCTGCCGGAGGATGCCGACCTTTTAATTGAGAATACCGAAACCGGGGGGACTATAGCCAGGCATAACCTTAAAATCATAGATACCCTGTTTGAGTCAACGGCTTGCCTGATTGGCAGTAATGCCGGCGTATCCAGTCCTGTTAAAGTTGAGCGAAAGGAATATATTATACAGGCGCTCAAGAGGGCTCTGGAGGCAATCTGAATTGAGAATTGTTACGGATTTTAAAGAGGCGAAGGCACTGCTATCAAGGCAGGGTACATTTGGTGATTATTCTGTCTCGCCGGCGCTGAGGAAGAGTCTTAAGCAGATGTTTGGCACCGAAGACCCCGAGCAGGCAGTCAGGCAGATTATTGATGAGGTGCGAAGCAGGGGTGATGCCGCACTTTTTGACTTGACCCTAAAGATTGACCGGGTACAGCTTAAATCACTGGAGGTTAGTAAACAGCAGGTAAGCAAAGCCCGTGACCAGGTAGAATCCAGGCTAATATCAGCGCTTAAACTTGCCGCAGAGAGGATATATGACTTTCATGTGGTGCAGAGAGACGGTGTTTTAAGCGGTGTAGCCAGGATGGGTTCCGGTACCCTTTTAAGGCCACTGGAGCGAGTTGGCATTTATGCACCTGGCGGCAGCGCCATTTATCCATCAACGGTGCTGATGACAGCGATACCAGCCAGGGTAGCCGGCGTCAGTCAGATCATTCTGGCTACGCCACCGGGACCGGATGGGACTGTGCCGCCCGAAATACTGGTAGCGGCTGATATTGCCCGCGTTGACCGAATTTTTTGTCTTGGTGGTGCCCAAGCAATCGCTGCTATGGCTTTGGGAACTGAAACAGTGCCCAGGGTGGACAAAATCTGCGGTCCGGGGAATATCTTTGTCATGCTGGCAAAAAAGCTGGTCTATGGAGAAGTTGCTATTGATGGGCTTCAGGGGCCGAGTGAGGCCGTCATTATTGCTGATGAAACAGTCAATCCGGCTTTTTGTGCCGCTGACCTTCTGGCTCAGGCAGAGCATGACCCGATGGCTTCAGCAATATTGATAACCGTTTCGCAGGAATTGGCTGGTAAAGTGAACAGAGAAATAGATAAGCAAATGGCAGGCTTGGAGCGTAAAGCAATAATAGCCGAGTCTCTGGAAAATAGGGGAGTGATAGTTGTGGTGGCAAGCATTGACGAAGCCATAGAGCTGGCAAACCTTTATGCCCCGGAACACCTGTGTCTGCTTATAGATAAAGCAGACTTATATATTGATAGGGTTACCAATGCCGGCTGTATATTTGCTGGTGAAAAAGCAACGGTAGTTATGGGCGATTATGTAGCCGGGCCGAGCCATGCCCTGCCCACCGGGGGAACGGCTCGGTTCAGCTCACCACTTAACATAACGGATTTCGTAAAGTACATAAATGTGGTTACAGTAGATGACGCCAGCTTGAAAGAGCTGGGGCCGGCGGCTATAACCATTGCCCGGGTGGAGGGGCTTGAAGCCCATGCCCGGGCGGTGGAGAAGAGGCTGGAACAGGATTAAACCTAGAGGTAGTTCGAGAAAATGACTGATAAAGGTATTGAAAAATTTATACGCCCTGAGCTGGTTGATTTTGGTGGTTATTCGGCCAGTAAATCACTGGAAACCCTGGAGGGTAAGGTCGAGGTGCCGGTTGATGGTATTATCAAGCTGGATGCCAACGAGAACCCCTATGGCTGTTCACCGAAGGTAAATAGAGCCTTGGCTGATTATCCCGATATAAACGTCTATCCTGATTCGGGACAAACAGAGCTCAGGAAACAGCTCCAGGAGTACACCGGTGTGGCTATGGAACATATTGTCGCCGGTGCCGGCAGCGACCAGCTTATAGACCTTATTTTGCGCCTTTTTGTTAAACCCGGTGACGAAGTGATAAACTGCACCCCAACCTTCGCCATGTTCCATTTCTTTATTAAACTGAATGGTGGCACTCCGGTTGAGGTACCCAGAGATGAAAACTTTTGTGTTGATGTTAATGCCGTAAAGAAGGCTATAACCAAGAAGACGAAGGTAATACTGCTGGCCACTCCTAATAACCCTACCGGAACAGTAACGCCTAGGGAAGATATACTGGAGATACTGGATAGCGGACTGCCGGTTGTGGTTGATGAAGCCTACTATGAATTTACCGGGGAAACCGTAGCCCCATTGGTTGGCAAGTACAAGAATCTGATAGTGCTCAGGACATTTAGTAAGTGGGCCGGGTTGGCCGGTCTCAGGATTGGTTATGGTCTTTTCCCGACTAAAATAGCCGATTGCCTGCTTAGAATCAAGGAACCGTATAATATCAATGCCGCCGCTCAGGTTGCCGTGCTGGAGTCGCTCAAGGACGTTGATTACCTGATGAACAATGTAAAAACCATCATTGCTGAACGGGGAAGGCTTTTCAGCCGGCTTAAGGGGATAGAGTGGCTAAAGCCTTATCCATCACAGGCTAATTTTATCCTGTGCTCGGTGCTAAAGGGCGAAGCCAGAGAGCTCCAGCAAAAGCTGGAAGATAGGGGTATACTGGTTCGTTACTTTGACCAGCCACTTCTAAAAGACTCCGTTCGTATCAGTATCGGCAGGCCGGAGGAAAATGATATCCTCATGGAAACACTGAATGAAATAGGGGAGGAGATAAATGGCAAATAGAATATCAAATATCAAGCGGGAGACTAAGGAGACGAACATAAATCTGGAGCTTAATATTGATGGCCGCGGTAGCTATGAGATGGTTACCGGAAATAGAATGTTTGACCACCTGTTATCACAACTAGCCAGACATGGTACATTCGATATAAATATATCAGCTACCGGGGATGACCAGCACCACCTGGTAGAGGATGTTGCCATCTGCTTGGGTAGGGCTGTAGCCGAAGCCCTGGGAGACAGGCGAGGTATTGTTCGTATGGCCGATGCCGCGGTGCCTATGGATGATGCCTTGGCTATGGTAGCTGTAGACTTAAGCGGACGGGGATATACAGTGCTTGAATTGCCCTTTAGTGATAATGATATGATTGGCTTCCCCACCGACCTGGTACGCCACTTCCTTGAAGCCTTTGCCGCTGAGGCCAAGATTAATCTCCACGCCAGGATTGTTTATGGCACCAACGACCACCACAAAGCGGAAGCCCTTTTCAAGGCACTGGGTAGGGCTTTGGATGCCGCCACTAGGATTGATGAGAGAATTTTGGGTGAATTACCCAGCACTAAGGAATTACTGGAGGGATAAGTTAATATAGACTAGGAGGATAACCGGGTGGATTCGTCTAAAGCTATTGCTTCCTTTCAGTGTAGGTGGGATGATATAAGGGTAGCATCACCTAGAAAGCTATATAGGGCATTGGATAACTTTCTCACCGATCACGGATATGAGCATAAGTATGAGCCATTAAAACTTGAGGACAGCCCAATAGAAGGTACCGCCACTTTTCGCGACTCCCTTGAAGGGAAAAGGGATATTAAGAGACGCCGTCGATGGGGACTACTGATAGCTGGCATACTTCTATGCTTATTGATAGTCTTCATTCCAATAGGGATAAAACTCATAAAGAAGAGTGGTGGAATATTAAGAACTAAGATAGTCATTAAGGTTGAGGGTGAAGCTTATCGTGCCCGAGGTGCTGAGGCTGAGGCTGGTCATGAAGCAGAAGTTCTTGATGTTGCTGCCGATGCTAGGGTCACTTTGAAAGCTGATTCAGGTAAGGCTAATGATAAAGATCCTTACGCAATTGTGGAGAAGACAAAAAATAAGAAGGAAATAGAGGCGCTAAGGATTCAGTTTGAGGACTTAGAAAAAAGACTTGGGCAACTCTTGCCTACGATAGCTTTGCCTGAAATTAGAAAATAGGGGGTGAGAGAGGTAAGATGGATATCGCACAGGTTACATTTCTTTTGGCAATAGCGACTTTTGCTTTAGCAGTTATTGCTGCTTTATCTGTAGGGTTTACAGCTTGGATGGCATGTGAGACTAGGAAGTACCGCAAACTGTATGAAGAGATGGTCAAAGAAGACCGAAAGAAGCGGGAACAAGCTGGCATTATCTTCTAACTTAGTTTCTTACCCGTCAGCCTCTCATAGACCTGCTGATATCTTTTTGAGGTGCTTTCAATAACATCCGGCGGTAGTATTGGCGCCGGGGGTTCCTTATTCCAGCCGGATTGGGTAAGCCAATCGCGCACTGGCTGCTTATCAAAGCTGTCCTGAGGCTGGCCGACCCTGAATATGCCGATATCCCAGAAGCGGCTTGAGTCCGGGGTTAACAACTCATCAATGAGGATAAGCTCACCGTCATCCACCCCGAATTCCAACTTGGTATCGGCGATGAAGAAGCTACCAGGGATTCTGGCGAATTTTTGAGCAAATTTATATATGGCCAGGCCTTTCTCCTCTATCTCTTGAGCCAGAGATGCCCCTATTATTTTTTCAACCTCTTCTATTGACATAGGCATATCATGCCCCTCTTCTGCCTTGGTGGTCGGGGTGAATATAGACCAGGGAAGATCGCTGCTTTCCAGCAGGCCTCTAATTACAGGTGTACCAAAGACAGTACCTTGCTCGCGGTATTCTTCCCAGGCTGAACCTGATAGGAAGCCACGCACCACGCATTCAATGGGAATGCGCTCGGCTTTCTTGACAATCATGGAGCGACCATTGAGGTAGGATGGGTAGGCAAAGCGACTCTCTTCAGGAAGATAGGAATCCAAACAGCTAGCATCATCAACCACCTGTAGCAGGTGGTTGGGCACTATATGCTTTGTCTTTTCAAACCAGAAGGCGGATAGCTGGTTCAGCACTTTCCCTTTGTTGGGTATGCCGCAGGGTAGAACAATATCAAAGGCAGAAATACGGTCGGTGGCGACGATGAGAAGTTTATCACCTAGCTCATAAACATCTCGTGCCTTACCCCGCTTGAACAATGGCAATGGTAGCTCTGTATTTAGTAGAATTTCTGGTTCAGTTTCCGTTTCCTCTGTAGTATTTGGGACATTAATTTCCTTTTCTTCTTCTGTATTCACTGCGTTACCTTTCTAATTTAGTTTTGCTTGATTAAGTATTAAAAAATATGACAGCCAGGATAGCTATTTTTCAATTACTCGCTGTGTGATTGCTTTGTTGATGGATTTGGTGTCATTTCATAGCCTATAGCGCTCCAGGGCTTAGTTGCGTTGACTCGAGTGTAATGGGCTTCTTTTTCCACTGTGATTCAGTTAGGCCGAGGCGCTTAAAAATCTCGTCTACATAGCGGAGATAGAAATTATAGTCAAAGAGCGGTTCAAGCTCTGAGGGTGGTAATACGGCGGTAATCTCGGTATCAGCCTTAAGTAGGTTGAGGTAGTTCTTGTTGCCTTGCCATGCCTTCATTGCGTTGCGCTGAACAAGATGGTAGGCTTGTTGGCGGCTCAGCCCCTTGTCTATGAGGGCAAGCATCACCCGTTGTGAGAAGACCAATCCCTTGGTTAGACCAAGGTTCTTTTTCATTCTTTTTGGATAGACCAGAAGCCTGTCTATCACCAGTGTAAAGAGGGAAAGGCAGTAGTCCAGCAGGGTACAGGCATCGGGCAGGATAATGCGCTCGGTGGAAGAATGGCTGATATCACGTTCATGCCATAGGGCAATATTTTCCATGGAAGTCAGGGAGTAACCACGTATAAGCCGGGCCAGTCCGCAGATTCGCTCGCAGAGCTCCGGGTTTCTTTTATGCGGCATAGCTGAAGAGCCGGTCTGTCCTGGCTCAAAAGGCTCCTCTACCTCACGGGTTTCTGTTTTTTGCAGCGCCCTGATTTCGGTGGCGAATTTTTCGAGAGAACTTGAAATTATGGCCAGGGTGGTGACGAACTGGGCGTGGCGGTCACGTTGTAAAACCTGGTTTGATATTGAGGCTGGAGTAAGTGCCAGTTTGGCGCAGGCTTTTTCCTCAACCTCGGGGGGTACCGTGGCATAGGTGCCGACGGCTCCTGAAATTTTGCCTACAGCGATTATCCTGGTGGCTTCAGCCAGCCGTTGACGGTTGCGCTGCATCTCCTCAATCCATAAAGCCAATTTTAAGCCGAAAGAGGTTGGTTCAGCATGAATACCATGGGTGCGACCAATCATAGCCGTATATTTGTGTTTCAGCGCTTTTTCTGCCAGTACTGATATCAGTCCCTTAATGTCTTGATTAAGTAGCCTGGAAGCCTCTACCAGTTGCAGACTGAGAGCAGTGTCTATGACATCAGATGAGGTAATGCCAAGGTGAATGAAGCGTGATTCAGCACCCAGGCTCTCTGAGATTGAGCCGAGGAAGGCGGTCATATCATGGTGGGTTTCTTCCAGAATCTTCTGCATAAGCTTGAGGTTAAGGCGAGCCATTTTTATCTTGGGTACTGATTTTCTGGGAATCTTACCCAGCTCAGCCCAGGCTTCACATACGGCGATTTCCACATCTAGCCATTTGGTAAACTTGTTATCATCGGACCAGACCCTTTTCATCCGGGGTCGGCTATAGCGCTCAATCATTTGCTATCCTTCGCATCTTTATTAAGTTCTTTGCGATATTCCTCATAAGCCTGCCTTATAGTATTATATTTAAGTCCAAGAATTTCAGCCGCCAGGTAGGCGGCGTTTTTAGCCCCGGCGGTACCTATGGCTACTGTGGCCACCGGTACTCCGGCTGGCATCTGAACTATAGAATAAAGGGCATCGATACCTTTTAATGTGTTACTTGATACCGGCACACCGATAACCGGTATGGTTGTCCAGCTGGCTAATACACCGGGCAGATGGGCGGCGCCCCCGGCGGCGGCGATAATAACTTCAATGCCGTTATCTCTGGCGGATAATCCGTACTGCCTAGCCCTTTCCGGGTTACGATGGGCTGATATAACTTTTACCTCGTAGTCAATACCTAGCATATCCAGCGTCTCCAGTGCCGGCTTAATGGTTTCGGTATCTGACTTTGAGCCCATAACTACAGCAACTTTTGGCATAATTTATTACCCTCGCTATTTTAATGATTTTTATCAAACAGAGCAATGTCTTTGCGATAATGGCAACCCTCAAAGTGAATCCGTGAGATATTATTATAAACCTTTTCTCTGGCCTTGGCGATAGTTCTTGCGGTGGCGACCACGGTGAGCACTCGCCCACCGCTGGTTACTACTTCTCCGTCAGAGTTCAGCTGAGTTCCGGCGTGGAAAACCATAATATCTTTATCAAGGTTATTTAATCCGGTAACAGGTAGCCCCTTTTTATAGCTGCCGGGATAGCCACCGGATGCCATTACCACGCCAACGCAGGCATCATCACTCCATTCTATGTTTATCTGGTGAAGATTATTGCTAACAACACCAAGCATAATATCTATCAGGTCTGTCTTGAGTAAAGGCAGGACAACCTGCGTTTCCGGGTCGCCGAAGCGGGCATTAAATTCCATCACCCTCGGTCCGTTATTGGTAATCATCAGTCCGCCGTAGAGAACCCCTTTATATGGTCTGCTTTCGTCATGCATGGCTTTTATTGTTGGCTCCATTATGGTCTCGGTTACTATTCTAGCTAGCTCCGGGGTAAGAAAGTGGGGTGGGCTGTAGCTGCCCATACCGCCGGTATTTGGTCCCCGGTCGCCATCAAAAACCGGCTTGTAGTCACAGGCCGGTACCATAGGGATTGAAGTGATGGCATCAGAGAAGGCGAAGGCGCTCATCTCCTTTCCCTTCAGCTTTTCCTCAATGAGCACTCTGTCCCCGGCGGAACCAAAAACCCTGGTTTCCATAATGCTGGCCAGGGCTTCCAGGGCCTGGTCTATGGTTTCGGCTACGGTAACACCCTTGCCCGCCGCCAGCCCGTCAGCCTTAACGACAATGGGAGGGGTTTGCTGCTCCAGGTATTTCTTGGCTTCGGCATATGAAGAAAAGCTGGCACTTCGGCCACAGGGGATATTGTATTTTTGCATTAACTCCTTGGCGAATACCTTGCTTGCCTCTATCCGGGCGGCTGCCTTTGAGGGGCCAAAAATCTTCAAGCCTTTAGCTAGAAACTCATCAACAATACCTTCTGCTAATGGCGCTTCCGGCCCAACAATGGTAAGGTCTATTTTGTTATCTAAGGCTGCCTTGACCAGCGTTTGTATATCAGTCGGGCTGATGTCAAGGTTGTGGGCAATCCGGGCCGTGCCGGCGTTTCCTGGGGCGACATAGATTTCTCTGACTTTCGGGCTCTGGGCCAGCTTCCAGACCAGCGTATGTTCCCTTGCCCCGCCACCAACAACCAGTATTTTCAGGGCTTACCTCCCATAATTAAGATGCTAAGGTAATGAAGCCAGCTTCTTGGACAATGATTCCTTAAAGCTAATCGCCAGACTAGTCCAAAAGACGGTCACCGAGAACCGAAACCGGCTTGATTTTTGGTTGAGTTTTATACCCCATTTGCTGGCACTGATACAGGCATCCAGGGTAAGCTTGAAGTCCTTTCTGATCCTGCGAAGTTCCTTATTTTTGGGTTTTGGCATTTCTTTTACGGACTTTAATATCGGTAGTAATTTTATACTCATTTCTCTAAGGGCCGTAATATCAGTTGGCACACCATCACTGTCAACCTCAGAGATTTTAGGGGTCAATATAATTGCCTGTTCGTATAGTGACATAAATGTTTTTAGCCACTGTTCTGCTTCTTCTCTATCTATCTCTTTCATAATCTTGTCTAGATATTAATGTATTTACCAAACTTATCACTGTACCCCCTCTTCTTGTAGGTGAGGGGGAAGGGTTAAGAAGGGATTTTCGCCCCTTCTAACTACCAATAAACTGTCATTACTCAAATTCGGTCCCGCATTTAGAACAAAATTTATCTTTCTTGCGAATCTCGCTGCCGCACTCGTCACAAGCCCACTCTGTATCCTTTTTCTTGGCTTCTCTACTGCTTCTCCACATACTCCAGCCAAACACTGTCATTGGCAAGCCTAACAGTGTAAAGCCAGCGCCCATGAACAGGTCTGGTTCTTTTGCCATAAAACTTGATATAAACCATCCGGCAATAAATAAGACGCCAAGTATAAACAGCCAAAATCCCAGAAACCTTTTAATACTTCTGCCCATTCACTATACCTCTTTTTATGTCATTCCTTGATTTTAAGGGGTTCCACCCCTTCAAACTACCCCGTTTTCTTTATGTATTAAGATGGTTCCTCTCCAAGCTTGTAACATATCATTTCCTCAGGATTATACGGGCAAGTATCAACATCTGTTAGGAAAGAGAACGAAAGGTGAATAATTGCTTCTGCAATTTGTGGTGTGATTTTTTGTCCCTTAGGATGTGCTGCAAATATACGATAATCATTTAATAATGAAATCAGTGGTTTATGCTTATTAGGCATCAGTTTCTTGATATCTTTAAATATATCATCTTTATACTCATCATCTTGGAAAACCTTAATGAGTTGTCCCAAAGTGGCACCTTGAAAGTGTTCCAAAAAAAGCTTTTTATCTGACCTTTTAATCATTTCGGCAATTCGATATTCTACGGCAGATACTGCCATAACAACAGCAGAGTAAAAACAATAATTCTGGAAGCATACTAGCGCTTCATCCAGCCTTTCGCATTCTGTGCATTCAAGGCGGGAAAGTTTGCTACTGACATCCGGCTCAACAAAGTTGATTCGACCTTTGAGGTTATCTATAAACAACTTAAAATCGTCATAACTACTAATTCTTTCAGGCGTTTTTAGTGATTCCAAATCATCAGTCATTGAATCAAGTGAATATTTATTAATGTCAAGATATTTACAGCAAACCAAATACTTTTCAGTCCAGTTTATTAAACTCTGAACTGAAGGATTGGCGTTGTAGCAATCTAGGTTGAAGCCATCATCGTGCTGAAAAGGACACCATTGCTTGCTGGACTTAGTCAATTCATTAAAAATCATAGAGAATGGTTCAACACCTGCCATGTAGTGCAATAGTTCATTCAGTTTATCAAGATCTGGTATTTTCATCATCTCTACTCCCACTCTATAGTTGACGGGGGTTTGGAGGTTATATCGTAGACGACGCGGTTTACTTTGGGCACTTCATTAACGATGCGGTTAGAGATGCGGGCGAGGAGGTCATAGGGGAGGCGCGCCCAGTCGGCGGTCATGGCATCGTTGCTGGTGACGGCACGGATGGCGACCAGATAGCCATAGGTTCGGTAGTCACCCATTACACCGACGCTCTTGACATCGGTGAGTACGGCAAAGCTCTGCCATAGCTGGCGATATAGCTTTGCCTTTTTTATCTCGTTCATTACAATCCAGTCGGCTGACCTCAGGATTTCAAGCTTCTCTTCAGTTACCTCACCGATGGTGCGGATAGCCAGCCCTGGTCCCGGGAAGGGCTGCCGCCACACCATTTCCTCGGGTAAGCCAAGCTCCAGCCCTACCTGTCTTACTTCATCCTTAAAAAGGTAACGCAGCGGCTCCAGGAGTTTAAAGGTCATCTTTGGCGGAAGACCGCCAACATTATGGTGGGTTTTTATCTTGGCAGAAACGTTGCTTACGGAAGAGATGCTCTCAATAACATCGGGGTAGAGGGTGCCCTGGGCAAGGAAATCAACCTTGCCTAATTTATTGGCTTCTTCTTCAAATACCCGGATAAACTCTGCGCCTATTGCCTTTCGTTTGGTCTCCGGGTCTGTTATCCCCTTTAAACGGTTAAGGAAGCTGGTACTGGCGTCAACATAGATGATATTCATACCCAGGTTTTGACGGAAGACGTTGAGGGTTCTTTCTGCTTCTTCTCGGCGCAGTAATCCGTTATTGACAAAGATACAGGTAAGCTGGTCACCGATAGCCCGGTGGATGAGGGTGGCTACTACAGATGAATCGACACCCCCCGATAGGGCGTTGATAACCTTGCCCTTGCCTACCTGCTCCTTTATTCTGGACAGGCTGTCATTGACGAAGCTACCTATAGTCCAGCTGCCCTGGCAGCCACATATGCGGTAGGTAAAATTTTTAAGGATGGCCTTGCCGTAAGGGGTATGGATTACCTCGGGGTGGAACTGGAGGCCGAAGATTCCTTTATCGTTGCCCATAACGGCAACGGGTGAGTTTTCAGTATAGGCTAAAGCCTTAAAACCGGGCGGCATTTCCTCAATTTTATCGGCATGGCTCATCCACACCGGGGATGAGGCGGGTAGTTCGGCGAATAGTGGTGAGTCCAGGTCACTCAGGTGGAGGATGGCATGCCCGTACTCGTACTTTGCACCCTGTTCAACATGCCCGCCCAGTTGCTTGGTGAGCACCTGCATTCCATAACAGATGCCCATTACCGGCAGTTGGCTTTCATAGACATAGGCCGGTGCCAGCGGAGCCCCGGGCTCATAGACACTGGCTGGCCCCCCGGAGAGGATAAACCCCTTGGGGTTTAAGTGGGCTATCTTTTCCCAGGGTGTATCATGTGATACCAGTTCGCAGTAAACCTGTAGCTCACGGATTCGCCGGGCGATGAGCATGCTGTATTGCGATCCAAAATCAATGACGACGATAGCCTCGCGCTCGGCGCCGGATACTGCTTCCTCAGCGGCAACTGGCTGCTCGCCACCTATCTCTTTGGCAATTTCAAGATAGGTAGAGACCTCAATATCGCCACTGGTGGTTATCCGATAGCTCTTATCCGAGGATTGTTCTAACCTTTCGGCAGTCATGTCTATAGCACACAGATTATCATTATGCTATACTATCGTCAAGTAGAGTCTGGAGACCAGAGGCAATGTTTTTCAAACAGCCTCTAGGAATAAAAGAGCAAGTTGAGAATGGTGCTGCCATACTTAAGGGTGGGGGTCTGGTTGCCTTTCCCACTGATACTGTTTATGGGCTGGGGGCCTGTTTCAGTAATCTTGATGCGGTGGAGCGAATTTACAGGGTAAAGCAAAGACCACAAAATATGGGGCTGCCCTTGCTTTTGGCTGATATCTCCCAGATTATGGAGGTTGCTGAATCAGTGCCGCCGGTTGCCTGGCTTTTAGTACGCAGGTTCCTGCCTGGTGGTCTAACACTAGTATTACCCAGGGCTAAATCAGTCCCTGATATAGTCACCGGTGGCGGTGAAACGGTAGCGGTACGCATTCCAGCTCATCCGGTGCCCATTGCCCTTATCAAAGGTCTGGGGGCACCCATTATCGGTACCAGTGCCAATGTGAGTGGCAGACCAAGCGCTTTGACCGCTGATGAGGTTTACTCTCAATTTAATGATAAGATAGACCTGGTTATTGATGGTGGCCAATGCGGGGAGGGCAAGGAATCTACCATAATTGATATCACCGGAGATGTGCCCAGGATTTTACGGGAGGGCGCCGTATCCAGGGAGGAACTGGAGCAGGTGTGTCAAATTATTTGAAATGGGGAGTATCCGGAAATGCGTATAGCTATTGGCAGCGACCATAGAGGATCCAAGCTTAAGCAGGCAATTATTAAGTTTTTAGCCGAGGGCAGTCATAGCTACCATGATTTTGGTGGTTATACCGAAGAATCGATAGACTACCCCGATATAGCTCAAGAAGTGGCCCGGGCGGTAGCAAAGGGTGATTTTGAAAAGGGCATTCTAATCTGCTCAACCGGTATTGGCATGTGCATTGCGGCTAATAAGGTGTACGGCATAAGGGCCGCCCTGTGCTGTGATAGCTTCCATGCCCTTCGTGCTAGAAAGCACAATGATGCCAATATCCTTTGCCTTGGGGGCGAGGTGGAAGCAGAACAGTTTGCTGAAATAGTGAAAATTTTTCTGACTGAAAAATTTGAGGGTGGACGACATCAGCGCCGTCTTGACAAGATAAAGGCTATGGAGGATTAGAATAACACGATAGGCAATACAGGGATTAGCTTGACAATAAATAGACGCCATGTTATTTTTAGATAGCCAAGAAGGAGTGGGCTTTCGGGCTGTTTAATCCGTTCCATAGGGGCGGTTTTTTTGTTATAATGGAGAAATTATGAAGAGTGAGGCGGTTAAGAAAGGCATAGAGAGGGCACCACACCGGTCGTTACTACATGCTCTGGGCGTAACCGATGCCGAAATGAGTAAGCCCTTTATCGGCATTGTTAATAGCTTTACGGAGGTGGTTCCCGGGCATATTCACCTGAGGGAAATTGCCCAGGCGGTTAAAGCAGGGGTAAGACGAGGTGGCGGTGTCCCCTTTGAATTTAATACTATTGCTATCTGCGATGGCATTGCCATGAATCACCCGGGTATGAAATACAGCTTGCCCAGCCGGGAACTTATAGCAGACTCGGTGGAGATAATGGCTCAGGCTCATGCCTTTGATGCCCTGGTTTTTATTACCAACTGTGACAAGATAGTCCCCGGGATGCTCATGGCGGCGGTAAGGTTAAATTTACCAGCCATCTTTATTAGTGGTGGGCCGATGCTGGCCGGGCGCATTAACGATAGCCAGGGAAGCCAAAAGGTTGACCTTAGCTCTGTCTTTGAAGCCGTAGGCAAGGTACTAAAAGGTCAAATGAGTGAAGAGGAATTGAAATGTCTGGAAGCGGTCGCCTGCCCTGGTTGTGGTAGTTGTGCCGGCATGTTTACTGCCAATACTATGAATTGCTTGACTGAAGCCATGGGGATGTCACTGCCGGGCAGTGGCACTATACCGGCGGTTGACGCTCGGCGGCGTCAATTGGCTGAAGAGGCAGGGCAGCAGGTTATGGCACTACTGGTTAATAATATCAAGCCGAGAGATATTATCAATAAGGCTTCTATTGGTAATGCTTTTACCGTTGATATGGCACTGGGGGGAAGCACCAACTCAGTGTTGCACTTAATGGCATTGGCTCATGAAGCCGGGGTTGATTTCCCCCTGCCAATGATAAATGATATAAGCGAAAAAACACCCTGCCTGTGCAGGTTAAGGCCTGCCGGTGACTATCATATTGAGGATTTGGACAGGGCTGGTGGCATATCGGCGGTAATGAAAGAGCTCAAGGGGCGATTAAACCTGGAGTCAATAACAGTATCAGGGAAATCAGTGGCTGAGATTATCGCCGATAGCCAGGTGGCTGATAGCGATGTTATCCGCCCGGTTACCGATGCCTATTCGGCTAAAGGAGGGATTGCCATACTCTTTGGCAATCTGGCTCCGGAGGGTGGTGTGGTAAAGAGGTCGGCGGTGGCTCCTGAGATGATGGTTCATCGTGGCCCGGCCAGGGTATTTAATGATGAAGAGGCGGCGACCCAGGCCATTATGGCCGGCAAAATAAAACCGGGTGAAGTGCTGGTTATCCGTTATGAAGGGCCCAAGGGGGGTCCCGGGATGAGGGAGATGCTCACTCCTACCTCCCTGTTAAGTGGCATGGGTATGGAAAAGGAAGTTGCCCTTATCACTGATGGCCGCTTCTCTGGAGCAACTCGTGGTGCCGCCATCGGACACGTCTCCCCAGAGGCGGCTAGCAAAGGGCCTATTGCCGCGGTAGAAGATGGGGATATAATTAAGGTTGATATACCGGCTCATAAACTTGAGGTTGAGCTTTCTGATAAGGAAATAGCTGAGCGTCTGGCTCGTCTTGGTGAGTTTGAGCCTAGAATAAAAACAGGCTATCTCAAGTACTATGCTGAGAGGGTCTCTTCAGCCAGTACCGGGGCGGTGTTTAGCTAATAGGGGGTAATTATTATGAAGATGACAGGTGCCCAGATTGTATGCGAAAGTTTGGTAAAGGAGGGGGTAGAGGTTATCTTTGGCATCCTGGGAGGGGCTGTTCTGCCACTTTATGATACCCTACCTCAATATCCCCAGCTTCGCCATATTCTGGTACGTCATGAGCAGGGTGCCGCCCACGCCGCTGAGGGCTATGCCCGAGCCACCGGCAGGGTAGGTGTATGTCTGGCTACCTCTGGCCCCGGGGCAACAAATCTGGTAACCGGTATTGCTGATGCTTATCTTGATTCTGTTCCCTTGGTGGCTATAACCGGCCAGGTGGCCAGGCCATTTATTGGTAAGGATGCCTTCCAGGAGATAGACATTACCGGCATTACCCTACCTATTACCAAGCATAATTATCTTGTCCTTGATACCGGTTCGCTGGCAAAGACAATAAAAGAGGCTTTTTACCTAGCTAGAACCGGCAGGCCAGGCCCGGTGCTAATTGACTTACCCAAAGATGTTCAGATAAACCAGGCAGAGTTTAACTATCCAGACAAATTAGAACTGCCGGGCTACAAGCCGACACTGCAGGGACATCCGGCACAGATTAAGAAAGCGGCCAAGGTTATTAATGAGGCTAAACGACCGGTTATCATCGCCGGACGGGGTGTAATTATATCCGGCGCCTATGATGAACTGAGGCACCTGGCTGAGACGGCGCAGATACCAGTGATTACCACTTTACTGGGCGTAAGCTCTTTCCCTGAGTCTCACGCCCTATCCTATGGCTGGCTGGGAATGCATGGCATGGCTTATGCCAATCTGGCGGTTGATGCCGCTGATCTTGTTATCGCTATCGGGATGAGGTTTGATGACAGGGCTACCGGGAAGGTGAGTGGCTTTGCTCCCCATGCCCATATTATCCATATTGATATTGATCCGGCGGAAATCGGCAAGAACGTGCGCGTGGATGTGCCTATAGTGGGCGATGCCAAGTTAGTTTTGAAGGCATTAAACAAGCTTATTGCACCAGTTAAGCATATAGAATGGGTTGGTCAGCTTGATAGCTGGCGCAGGGAGCACCCTTCGATACTCATCAGGGATAGCGAGGGGATTCTGCCCCAGTTTGTCGTTCGCCAGATTTATGAGATAACCAAGGGTGATGCCATTATTGTTACCGGAGTCGGCCAGCACCAGATGTGGTCGGCTCAGCACTACTGGTTTGATAGACCCAACAGCCTGATAACTTCAGGTGGCCTGGGGACCATGGGCTTTGAACTGCCGGCGGCTATGGGAGCCAAGATAGGCCGTCCCGATGATACCGTCTGGTGTATTGCCGGAGATGGTGGTTTTCAGATGACCATACAGGAGCTGGCTACCATAGCCAAAGAGCAGATAGCGGTAAAGATAGCCATTATCAACAACGGCTTTCTGGGTATGGTGAGGCAGTGGCAGGAATTGTTCTATGAACGGAGATATACGGCGACGCCGCTAAATTGCCCCGACTTTGTCAAGATTGCCGAAGCGTATTGTATCCCGGGGCTAACAGTCAAACATAAGGATGAGGTGGTACCGGCTATTGAGAAGGCAATGGATGAGCCGGGGCCTTTCCTGCTCAACTTTATGGTGGAACCGGAGGAAAACGTTTATCCTATGGTACCACCAGGGGCATCCCTGGCCGAGGTAATAGAAGAACCAGAGAAAGGGGTGAAAAAATGGCCACGACTAAGCACGCTCTAGTTGCCCTGGTTGCTGATAAGCCCGGGGTGCTAAACCGAATAGCAAGCCTGTTCCGCAGGCGTGGTTTCAATATTGAAAGTATTGCCGTGGGTCACAGTGAGTTGCCCAATCTATCAAGGGTGACGATAGTGGTTGATGGCACAACTACGCAGATAGAGCAGGTTAGAAAGCAGCTGGATAAGGTTGTCGATGTCGTCAAGTTATCCGATGTTACCGGGGAGGACACAATCACCCGTGAACTGGCACTCATTAAAGTAAAAACGACTGCAACCAACCGCAGTGAAGTAATGCAGGTTGTTGATATATTCCGGGCTAAAATAGTGGATGTTTACCATAATTCGGTGACGGTTGAGGTTACCGGGGACGAACAGAAGGTAAATTCCCTATATAACTTACTCCGTGGTTTCGGCATCAGGGAAATAGCCAGGACGGGCTCTATAGCCATGACCAGGGGCAGTTCTGGCTCATCAATAGTGAAGGCAAGACAAGCTAAATCTCAAGCTAAAAAGTAAAAAACTTAATTAAATTAAAGGAAGGTGAATCATGGCAACAATATATTACGATGATGATTGCGACCTGGCACTGCTTAACGGCAAAGTAATCGGCATTGTCGGCTACGGTAGCCAGGGACATGCCCAGGCGCAGAACCTCAGGGATAGTGGTTTGCAGGTTATAGTCGCTGAGGCCGAAGGCAGCCCGGGCTGGCAAAAGGCTAAGGATGATGGCTTTGAGCCATCAACTGCCGCCGAGATGACACCGAAGGCTGATATAATCATGATGCTGGCGCCGGACACTTTACAGGCTAATATATACCGCCAGGCAATTGAAGACGACCTGACTGCCGGCAAGATGCTGATGTTTTCTCATGGCTTTAACATCCACTACGGGCAGATCACACCACCGGAAGATGTTGATGTGACCATGATTGCCCCCAAGTGCCCGGGTCATATGCTGAGGCAGCTTTATACTGAGGGCATCGGACCCCCGGCCCTGGTGGCAATCCATCAGGACGCCTCGGGAAAAGCCAAAGATATAGCCTTGGCTTATGCCAAGGGCATTGGCTGCAGCCGGGCTGGGATTCTGGAAACAACCTTTGCCGAAGAAACCGAAACAGACCTTTTTGGTGAGCAGGCAATACTTTGTGGTGGTGTTACCTCATTGGTTAAGGCTGGCTTTGACACACTGGTTGAGGCTGGCTACCAGCCGGAGATAGCCTACTTTGAGTGCATGCATGAGCTTAAGCTGATTGTTGACCTGTTCTATAAGGGCGGCATGGAATACATGAATTACTCGGTAAGCGATACCGCGGAGTATGGCGGTTACACGAGAGGTCCACGAATAATAGATGATATGACACGTGATGAAATGGCTGAAATACTGACTGAGATTCAGGATGGCAGCTTTGCCAAGGAGTGGATACTGGAAAATCAGGCAGGACGACCGGTCTATAATGCCCTGAAGCGAATGGAATCCGAGGAACTTATTGAAGAAGTTGGTGCCGAGCTGCGTCAGATGATGCCCTGGCTGAAAAAGAAGTAATCTCTCCCCCTTTATCCCCCTCTCTTTACCAAAGAGAGGGGGAAGAAACGGAAAAGAGGGGCTAATGCCCCTCTTAGACGCCCCGTAAGGGAGGGCAGAGGCAAGGACTCTTTAACAATAAGTTTGTTAAAGAGAAGCGAAGCTACTAAAATAAACAGGGAGTCCTAGAGGGACAAAGTCCCTCTTATAAAACACTTCCCCCTTCCCTTGAGGGAAGGGGGTCAGGGGGATGGGTTAATACATAAGAGGAGGGTTAAGATGGCAAAGGTAGAAGGTGATGAGCACGTCTGGGAAATAGTTACATCCCGTTATCCGTTCGCACATGACCCTAATATTAAAAAGCGTGGTGCTACGTGGGTTGTAAAATTTGCTGTTGGCATCCTTGATGAAAAGCGTGAGATGCATATAAAGGATAAGGATGCAAAAGTGGTTTATGATAGTAGAGTAGAGTGATGGATAGAGTAATAATATTTGATACCACACTAAGGGATGGTGAGCAGGCGGCCGGGGGGATGCTTAATATCCAGGAAAAGCTGGGGATAGCCAGGCAACTGGAGAAGCTTGGCGTAGATGTCATTGAAGCCGGCTTTCCGGTTAGCTCAGCAGGGGACTTTGAGGCGGTAAGGCTTATCGCAGGTGAAATTCGCACCCCGGTAATATGCGCCCTGGCTCGTGCCCATCCTGATGATATAGACAGGGCCTGGGAGGCGGTTAAGGATGCTGAACACCCACGAATACATGTCTTTCTTTCGGCTTCGGATATCCACATGTTGCACCAGCTAAAGAAGAGCCGGGAGCAGATACTTGAGATGTCCCAAAATATGGTAGCCCGGGCCAAGAAATATACCGGTGACATAGAGTTCTCACCTATGGATGCCAGCCGGGCCAATCCTGAGTTTATCTATCAGGTTCTTGAGGCAGTTATTGATGCCGGGGCAACGACAGTAAATATACCGGATACCGTTGGTTATGCCATACCGGATGAGTTTGGTAAACTCATTGAGGGCATTTTCCAGAATGTAACCAATATCGGGAAGGCTATAGTCAGCGTCCATTGCCACGATGACCTGGGCTTGGCGGTGGCTAACAGCCTGGAGGCGGTGAGGTGGGGTGCCAGGCAGGTGGAATGTACTATTAACGGTATCGGCGAAAGGGCGGGCAACGCCTCGCTGGAAGAGATAGTAATGGCTATTAAGACCCGTAGCGACTTTTTTGACCTGACGACCAACATTAATACCAGGCAAATCTATAGTACGAGCCGGCTGGTGAGCGAGCTTACCGGCTTTACGGTTCAGCCAAACAAGGCGATAGTTGGCGGTAATGCCTTTAGTCACCAGTCAGGGATTCATCAGGACGGCGTAATCAAGATGCCAATTACCTATGAAATAATGGACCCTAAAACAGTAGGCATACCGGCATCAAGTCTGGTGCTGGGTAAGCTTAGTGGGCGAAATGCCTTCAGGGAGCGTCTGGCTGAGTTAGGCTATAGCCTGGGCGAGGATGATTTTAACCGCACCTTCATAGCCTTAAAGGATCTGGCAGATAAGAAAAAGGAAGTTACCGACCGGGATATTGAATCCCTGGTGGCTGAAGAGCTGCGCACCGTTTCCGAAGCCTATCACCTTGACCGTATTCAGGTAACCTGTGGTGATAGGGGTATCCCTACGGCGGCCGTTAAGCTTACTGGCCCGGACGGTCAGGTTCTGGCTGATGCCGCCTTGGGCACTGGCCCCGTAGATGCGGTATGTAAAGCCATCGACAGACTGGTGGCTGTGCCCAATACCCTGATAGAATTTACGGTAAAGTCTGTTACCGAGGGCATTGATGCCATCGGTGAGGTGCTGATCAGGATAGAAAGCGAAGGGATGACCTATACCGGTCGTGGTGCCGATACCGATATTATTGTCGCCAGTGCCAAAGCCTATATGAATGCCCTTAACAGGCTTTTGGTCTCCAAGAAGTAAGTTGGCCGGATTGCTATACGGGAGGCTTTTAAATGCCAATTGAGCTGGAGATGGTTTTACGCATCCTGCTGGCGATGGCACTGGGTGCCATAATTGGTTTTCAGCGGGGCAAGGCTGAGAAGCCAGCCGGTATGAGAGACCTTATTCTTATCAGCACTGGGGCCGCCCTGTTTACCGTGGTCTCTATCGAAGGCTTTGGCGCTGACCCGGCACGGGTAGCCGCCGGGATAGTAACCGGCATCGGCTTCCTTGGTGCCGGTGCTATCATACGCCGTGGGGAGGGTGGAATTGTTAAAGGCTTGACCACGGCGGCGACTATATGGATGACAGCCGGAATAGGGCTAGCTGCCGGAGCCGGTATGTATATTATTGCTGCCGTTACCACCTTTTTGGTATTGGTGATTTTACTTCTGCCTCACCGTATTGCCTAGTTCCGGCTTTTAAGCTAACCTCATAAGTATTTTTAACTGTAGGAGACTTTATTGACCTTAGTAGAGAAGATACTGGCCGCCCATAGTGATAAAAAGAGTGTCAGTCCCGGGGAGTTTATAAACGTCAGGGTTGACCTAGTGCTGGCTAACGATATTACCGCCCCGATTGCCATAAGGGAGTTTGAGCGAATCGGGGTAGGTAGGGTCTTTAACCCTGAAAGGGTGGTCATGGTTCCAGACCATTTTACCCCAAATAAGGACATCGCCGCCGCCGAACAGGTAAGGGTGACCCGTGAATTCTGTTATCGGCAGGGGGCAACCTACTTCAAGGTAGGTGAGATGGGCATTGAACATGTTATCCTGCCAGAGAAAGGCCTGGTGCTGCCCGGGGAGGTGATTATCGGTGCCGATTCACATACCTGCACCTATGGTGCCCTGGGCGCCTTTGCCACCGGTATGGGCTCAACCGATATCGCCGCCGCCATGGCAACCGGTGATATCTGGATGAAGGTACCGCCAACAATACTATTCGTTTACCACGGCAGGTTAGGCAAATGGGTGGGTGGTAAAGACATGATTTTATTTACCATAGGTGGTATCGGCGTTGATGGTGCCCTGTATTCGGCAATGGAGTTCACCGGTGAGGCCGTGGATGCCCTGTCTATGGATGGGCGATTCACCATGTCTAATATGGCTATTGAAGCCGGCGCCAAGGCTGGTATTTGCCGGGTGGATGTTAGAACATTGGATTACATAAAGTCACGAGCTAAACGACCCTATACTATCTATAAACCGGATGAAGATGCTGAATACTTAAAGATTATTGAATATGATATCTCTAATCTGGAGCCTCAGGTTGCCCTGCCCCATTCACCGGCAAATACCAGATCTATTAGCCAGGTGGGAGAAATAGGGATTGACCAGGCAGTGATTGGTAGCTGTACCAATGGCCGCCTTGAGGATTTAAGGGTTGCAGCCAGAGTGCTTGAAGGCAGGGAAGTACACCCCGGAGTAAGGTGCATTATTATTCCTGGCTCACAGCAGGTATACCTTGATGCCTTAAAAGAGGGGCTGATAGAGACATTTGTGAGGGCTGGTGCTGTAGTAAGCACCCCGACCTGTGGTCCCTGTCTTGGTGGCCATATGGGGGTTCTGGCGGATGGTGAGCGCTGTATATCAACCACCAACCGTAACTTTGTTGGCAGAATGGGCAGCCCTAAATCAGAGGTCTATTTGTCAAATCCAGCAGTGGCCGCGGCGAGTGCAGTGGCCGGCAGGATTGCCAGTCCAGATGAAGTTGTTGTCTAGCCGGATTGAATGTTATGAAGATGTTTAAAATTGAGAAACTCCTGAACACTATGCAGAGTAAAAATAGGGCATTTGATTTGACCCGGAAACTGCTCGGCTTTGTAGAACTCAACGGAAAACAGGATTTTCTTGAGGTGGGTTGTGGTAATGGAATGGTGTCTAAATATCTTGCCCGGAATTATGGTGGTAGTGTCGTCGGCATTGATGTAGACCCGGAGCAGATTGAGCTTGCCAATAAGGATATTGGTGAAATACCAGATATTCGTTTTCTTGAGGCAGATGCCACCAGCTTGCCCTTTGAAGACAATAGCTTTGATATTGTATTATCATTTGGTGTCTTACACCATATATATAACTGGTTGGATGCCTTAAAGGAGATAAAAAGGGTTTTACGGGCCAAGGGTTACCTTGTTTATGCCGATATTGTTTACCCGGAATGGATAACAAGGATAGACAAATCATCAAATTACAGTTTTGGGCTGGTAACAATAGATATTGATGAGCTGAAATCGTTTCAGGATAAGTTCGGATTTACCACTATCCATAGCCAGCATAAGAACTGGCTCATATGCCAGAATTATGAGGCTGTTTATAGAAGGGGCCGGGATGAAACTAAGAAAGTCGTGGCGGGAGAAGCTGGCTTATAGCAAAGACCTGCCCAGAGTTGTGGAAATCACCGATAAAATGAGCCAGCGGTGGGGGACGGGCACGGTTGTTATTCCGGCGCCGATGGAAGTAGATGAGGTTATGAGACGAGTGCCCGAGGGCAAACTCATCACCATAAATCAGATTCGCTCAATGCTGGCACAGAAACATAGCGCCGGTATCGGCTGACCGATGACCACCGGCATCTTTGCCGGGATAGCGGCTCGTGCAGCCGAGGAAGAAGCCGCCGAAGGGAAGAGGAATATTACCCCCTACTGGCGAACACTAAAATCAAACGGGGAGCTAAATCCCAAATACCCAGGAGGTGTGGAAGTCCAGGCCGCCCATCTAAGAGAAGAGGGACATACTATTGAACCGGGCAAAGATGGGAAGCCACGCCGAGTAAAGGACTTTGAGAAGAGTTTGGTGGAGGTATAGCTGGTTGAATTGAGGTTGTATTTCGGGAGCACCATTAAGAGGCTGTAACAATGTATGAATACAGAAAAGTAACGCTTAAGCATTATGTAATATTATATATTATCTTCTGCCTGATTGGAGCCGGCCTTGAGTGGAGCTATGGCGCCTTGTGGGATATTGCAGGCACTACTCCCTGGCTGTACCCCGATTCACCGTTGCACTATACCAGCTTTGAAGGAGTGCCTTTATGGGGGTTTGGTGGGTTAATTTGTGTTTCGGTCTATAATGCTTTTATGAAGAGAGAGGTTAAACAGTTACTGGGCGTCATACCATCATTGCTTCTAGCTGTACTCTGGGTAATATCTTACGGGGTAATTTAACCTCATGGGTGGTATTTTCAAATATGCCTTAAACCTGAACCGAGAATTTGGCGTGATAAAGCTGCCCAAAGTAAAGGATTTTGAGAAGAGTTTGGTGAAGATATAAATGAGTGAACACGATGCAAGCTTAGTTGCCTATTGTGGTCTTGATTGTACAGAGTGTTTTGTATATAAGATGACCGTTTCTGAGGCGGCAAAGGCTCTGCGAAGAGAGATGCGAGCCGCCAGGTTGAAAGAGGCTTGGAAAGACATTCCATTTTTAGGTGAATACGAACCATTCAAGAAATCCCTGGATGGTTTGGCAGCACTCCGATGCACAAAGGTATGCCGTGACGGCGGGGGTAACCCCTGGTGTAAAATAAGGAAATGCTGCCAGAAGAAGGGGTTTGTTGGTTGCTGGGAATGTGATGACTTTGAGACTTGTAGTAAACTGGTTGAAAGATACCTGAAGAATATAAGGATAATCAAAAGGTTGGGGGTTGAGGGGTTCCTGGCAAAAAGCCGCCCAAGGTAAAGGATTTTGAGAAGAGTTTGGTGGAGGTATATTCTCATGAAAGATAAGTTTAGTGAATACATTAAAGGAATGCCTATATTATTGAATGAATTGAAGGGAAAACCTTTATTAAATAGAAACGAACTAAAAGATATTCCAAAGTCTGGAATATATGTTTTTTATGAAAATGAAAAACCATTTTATGTTGGGCGATCTAACAGAATGAAGGAACGCATTTTAGAACATGGAAGGCAAAGCTCTGATCGTTACAGTGCAACTCTAGCTTTTAGAATGGCGATAAAAAGCATGAAGATGGAAATAGAAGATTTGAAACAGTATAAACGCAGTGAATTAGAAAAAATGCCTAAATTTAAAAAGATATATTCTTCAGAGAAAAGTAAAGTTTCTAAAATGAAAGTAAGGGTTATTGAGATAAAAGACCAAGTGGAGCAAACTTTATTTGAAGTTTATGTTGCTCTAAAACAAAAAACACTTGAATACAATGATTTTGGTACCCACTAGTAATAAGGAGGTCATTCCACCAATGTTAAAAGGTAAAGTTCATAAATACGGTGCCAATGTGGATACGGATGCCATAATCCCGGCTAGGTATCTGAATGTATCTCAACCGGCGGAGCTGGCAAAGCACGCTATGGAGGGTATAGACCCTGATTTTGTTAAAAAATTCAGGCCGGGGGATATAATTATGGCGACCACAAACTTCGGCTGCGGCTCATCGCGGGAGCACGCCCCATTGGCGATTAAGGCGTCAGGAATATCCTGCGTCATTGCCAGGAGCTTTGCCAGAATATTTTTCCGAAATGCCATAAATATCGGGCTGCCAGTACTTGAGTGTGCCCAGGCAGTGGATAACACCGAAGATGGGGATGTTATTGAGGTTGACCTGGAGAGTGGTAAAATAAAGAATGTAAATAGTGGCAAGGAATTTACCGCCGAACCTTATCCAGAATTTATGGCTGAAATAATATCAGCCGGCGGGCTTATTGAATATACAAAGAAGAGGTTACAATATATTTAGCAACCTATCCCCCCTGTCCCCCTTCCCTTACAAGGGAAGGGGGAGTGAAAAATAGAGAGGGGACGAAACCCCCTCTCTAAAAGCTTTCCCCCTCTCCTTTGAAGGAGAGGGGGATGCAGGGGGTGAGGTTAGAAAGCTAGTTGGGAGGATTTAATGGAGTTTAATCTGGCGGTTTTACCCGGAGACGGCATTGGTCCTGAAATTATTGCTGAGACAGTAAAAGTCTTGGAGGTAGTGGGTAAGAAATTTAGCCACCAATTCAACTATACCTATGGGCTGGTGGGTGGTGTGGCCATTGAACAGGAGATGACGGCCCTTTCCATAGATACGCTTAAGCTGTGCCGGCGCAGTGATGCCGTGCTATTAGGTGCCGTTGGTGACCCCAAATATGATGACCCGCAGGCGCCGATTCACCCCGAAGATGGCCTGCTGGCACTGCGGAAGGAACTTGGGTTGTTTGCCAATCTGCGACCGGTGAAGGTCTATCCGGCGCTTATTGATAATACCAATTTTAAACCCGAAGTTCTCAAGGGGGTGGATTTCATCTTTGTCCGTGAGCTTACCGGAGGGCTTTATTTCGGGCGTCCCAAGAGACAGTGGCGAACAACCAGAGGCCGCCGGGCCATCGACTCAATGAGCTACTCGGAGCAGGAGGTAGAGCGCATTGTCAGGGTCGGCTTTGAGATAGCCCGCACACGAAAGAAAAAACTAATCTCGGTGGATAAAGCCAACGTTCTGCAATCATCAAGGCTATGGCGGCAGATGACCATTGAGATTTCTAAGGACTACCCAGATATTGAGCTGGAGCACATGCTGGTAGACGCCTGTGCTATGAGGATAATCCAAAATCCCAGGTATCTGGACACCCTGGTTACCGAGAATACCTTCGGTGATATACTTACCGATGAGGCATCAATGCTGGGTGGTTCACTGGGGATGCTGGCTTCAGCCAGCCTGGCCGGGGTGCCCAAAGAAGGCAGTCGTACCCTGGGTATGTACGAACCCAGTCATGGTAGCGCTCCGCGTAGAGCCGGGCTGGATATGGTCAATCCTATTGCCACTATTGTGAGCATGGCTATGATGTTAAGCTACTCATTGGGGCTGGTAAAGGAAGCCAAAGCTGTGGAAATGGCGATTGAAAAGGTACTAGATGAGGGCTATCGCACCTATGATATAATGGGGGAAGGTAAAATAAAGGTGGGCACTAAAAAAATGGGCGATTTAATCGCTGATAGGGCAGGAGGCTAGAGGTTGTCATCGATACAGCTTTACGATACCACACTCCGTGATGGGGCTCAGCGAGAGGGTATTTCCCTTTCGGTGGTTGATAAGCTTAATATCACCCGGAGGCTGGATGAGCTTGGAATCCACTTTATAGAGGGTGGTTGGCCCGGTTCCAGCCCCAAGGATGATGAATTTTTCAATAAAGCCAAGGATTTAAGCCTGACCAGCTCCAGGATGGTTGCCTTTGGCATTACACGGCGACCAAAGACTAGAGCAGAGGAAGACAGAAACCTGCAGGTTCTAGCCAGTATCGGGGTAGGGGTGGTTACCATCGTTGGCAAGAGCTCAGATTTACAGGTGACTCAGGTGCTGGAGACTACGCTGGAGGAAAATCTGGCTATGGTCTCCGATTCAATAAGCTATCTTAAGGCAAAGGGGCTTATCGTATTCTTTGATGCCGAGCACTTCTTTGACGGCTTTAAATCAAACCCGGAATATGCCCTAAAGGTCTTGGAGGTGGCTGAAAAAGCCGGTGCTGAGTGCCTGGTGCTGTGCGATACCAATGGTGGCACTCTGCCTGGTGAAGTAACGATTGCCATTGAGGCTGTCAGGAAAGTAACAAGTGTACCTGTTGGTATCCATGCTCACAATGATAGCGAGCTGGCGGTAGCCAATACCCTGGCGGCAGTAAATGCTGGCGCTGTTCAGGTTCAGGGAACCATAAATGGCTATGGCGAGCGCTGCGGAAACGCCAACCTGTGCTCCATCATACCGGCGCTTAAACTCAAGATGGGTATTGACTGTGTTACCGATGAGCAGCTTGCTAAATTGACTGAAGTATCACACTATGTCGGTGAAGTGGCTAACCTTATTCCTGATGCCTTTCTGCCCTATGTTGGCTCCAGTGCCTTCAGCCACAAAGGAGGGCTTCATGTTTCCGGTTTGAGCAAGTGGCCAGGTAGTTATCAGCATATAGACCCGGATATGGTGGGTAATAAACCGAGGATGCTGGTATCTGAGCTGTCGGGCAGGGCGAACATTGTCCATCGTGCCCGGGAACTGGGGGTTGACCTGCCCTCAAAAGGAAAAGAGGCTAAAGAGCTGCTGGAAAAGGTCAAACTACTGGAGAGCCGTGGCTATCAGTATGAAAATGCCGAAGCCTCATTTGACCTGCTGGTGCATCGCGCTAAACCCGATTACCAGAAACCCTTTGAGCTTGTTGACTTCATGGTGATAGTTGAGAAAAGACGGCGGCCGCCGGCTATGAAAAGCGCCGAAGAGATGCTGTCTGAGGCTGTAGTCAAGGTAAGGGTGGGTGGTGAAGTAATGCATACCGCGGCAGAGGGTAACGGGCCGGTTAATGCGCTGGATATGGCATTACGTAAGGCTTTACTCCGCTTCTATCCCAGCCTTTCAGCTGTTAGGCTGGTTGACTATAAAGTTCGCATCCTTGAGGAGAGTGTTGGCACCGAGTCTACGGTTCGGGTGCTTATTGAATCAAGTGATGGAGTTGAGCAGTGGCGGACGGTGGGCAGTTCAGCCAATATCATTGAAGCCAGCTGGCTGGCACTGGCTGACAGCCTGGAATACTGGCTGCTAAAGCAGAAAGCCAGTAATTATCAGGTAGATGATGTTTAGATACAATTCGGGTGGTAGACGAGGTGGTTATCCCACGAGTTATATATCTACTTATTCTTAGCCCATAAGTCTAAACTAAGATATTTCCAGCCGCCATCGGGCAGTATGGCTACTATATTGCCCTCGTCCATCTCATTAGCTCTCCACTCAGCTCCGCTTTATCTATCATATATTTGGCTATGCGGTCTTTAATACTGGCACTGCCACCAAGGTTTTGCCCTTCCAGCTTGGCTAGGATATGGGCCCTTGGCTTGGGGCTCAGTTGAGACATTTCTACCAGCGAAGTATACCCCAGGGCTTCAAAGGCGTTTTTATAGTACATTTAGGCTAGACTATAGCATCGAGTGAAGTGAATATAAAATAATCGGTGGTATCTAGCTTTAAGCTTGTTTGACAATCTAGTATAATGTTAGTGGGAGTATATCCTGTTATTGTTGATATAGTTGGGGGTCTGATGGGTGAGATAAAGAGTGCTCGTGAGATAGCACAGGAAAAAACAGCCGGTTTAGGTGAAGCAACCGAGGAGGAGCGCCTGAGGTGGAGATATATACCGGAGGGGGAAAAGCTGGCGGTTAAATATCTCAATGAGGGTCTTGATTTAGCCGTTGAACTCTCCCGCTATGGAGAAAAGGCGAAAAAGTATGTTATAAAAGGGGCTGAGGCAGTATTACTGGCTAATATTAGCTTGCCTAAAAATGACTTGGCCAAGAGTAAAAATAAAAAGGCAATGGATGGCCTGATTAACCTCAAGAGTGATAAGACATCGCTAATGAAGGTTTATGGTAATATAAGACATGTTTTCAATCATTATACTGAGCAGGGCGAACAACAGAGGAAGCAAGCCTATGAGTCCCTTAAGGCTGAATTCAGGTCTAGGCTACAGCAGGCAGTTAAGCAGCAGACGGGCTCAGTAGGAGGGCTAGAGATAAGCGTGGAGAACCTGCCTCAGTTCCAGGATGAGTGGCAACAGACATTGACTCAGTTAGATTCACAATACATTCAACTTTTAGATGAATATAAGCAGGAGTTGAAAGATATTACTTAGATGTAATTAGCATACTTATGCAGGGGGTCCGATGTGGAGAATATTGATGATGAGAGGATAGGAGATGCCCTCAGGCACACTGAGATACTCAGGCTGCCCAGGCAGTCACTGGCAACCTTCGGTACAACAAATATAGGCTACTATCTGGTTACTAAGCCTGTTTACACTGAACTAACCAAAGATGTCAATGAAACCGTTGTTAGGGAGGGCCGGGTAATTGCCGAGAGGCCGAGGATAGTAACCCCCTATTATCTATCACAGCTTGAAGGATTTAGTACAGATGCCAAAATATATTTTGACAAACTCATTAAAACATATGGTCCTAAAGTCTCCGGGCTTTTCTATACCTATCGCAATGAGCCCAAAGGGCTCACCATTGTCGCCGGAGATTTAATGTCAGTGGTGGATAAAATAAACAGCGAAATTGACCGGCGTGGTGACCCGCTAGTTACTGTTATCAAGGGGCAGGACGAGCTCTGGGATGTATCATTGATGAAGTTTATCTATGAAATTACCAGAAGCTCTATGCGGGATAACCTTTTACAGCTCAGTTCAAGAGGTCTCTTAGATATGGACGCCGGCGGTGTTCCAATGGATGCCAGGGTCAGGATTGAGGAGCTCTTCAAGAAACTTTCGCAGGGTGAAATTGAACCCCGTGAGTTGAGGGATGAGCTGGAGCGCTGGGACCTTTTTGATGAGTATCAGGATAGATTTTTCTCTATATTCCGTAGGTGATTTTCATAGTTGTTTGGGTAGAGACGGAGCAAGGGGCTCTGCCAACCATGAGAGTAAAGGAGTGCCAAATCTGGCCAGTCTATGAAGATTTCGGTTGTTGAGGCTAGAGACCTTTCCGAGGCATGGTTCCTCTGTCTGCGTAAGACGCTGGTTGATGGTTATAAGTATAAGATTGAGCGGGGAAGCTATGCCGGCCAGCATCGCAAGGAGCTTGACCTTGTTGTCGTTCAGATAAGTAATCCCGGAACAAGGCCCTTAACCCCCGACGTACCGACAGGTGTGCCGGCACCAACCACTATGGAATATATTGAAAACTATCTTCCCTACCTGATGACGGCACATAGAGCCGAGGGAGAGCAGTATACCTATGGTCAATACCTTGAAAGGCAAATAGCTGAAGTAATTAGAATGTATAAGGAAGATGGCTTCAATACCAACCAGGCTTTTATGGCAGTCGGTGACGGGCAGTCGATATTCCTTAGTGACCCCCCCTGTCTGCGGGGTATTGATACCAGGGTCAGGTATGGCAAGCTCCACTATATCGCCTATTTCCGTTCCTGGGACCTGTGGGCTGGCTTCCCCTCCAATCTGGCGGCTATTCAGCTCTTGAAGGAGTATATGGCTTCTGAGATAGGGGTTGGCGATGGCGAATTGATTGCCATTAGCAAGGGGTTACACCTCTATGAATATACCTGGGAGCTGGCCAGAACTGCCGCCGGAATGAGCTAGGGTGGTTTTAGTGATGTCTGCTTCTTTATTTTTATATGCAGATAGAGGTCACCCATCTTCTTATTCTCTACCAGTCCCATCCCTTTGAGCCTGATTTTGGTACCTGATTTAATTCCAGGTGGGATTTTAACCATCAGCTTCTTTTTACGCTTGCCCCTTTTATAGCTGACCTCTTTTTCGCCACCGGCAGTGGCTTCTTCTGGTGTCAGCCCAAGCTCAATATGCAGGTCTAGATTGGCGGTATATTCAATGCCCAGGAGCTTTTTCAGCAGAAGGCGGCTGATTTTAGCCATAAATCTGGCGAGCATTCTTTCAAACCAGTTTGGTTTATAGGCTGGAGCTCCCGGGCCATATTGACGGTAGGCTGTACCACTGGTGCTAGGGCTGGTATAGAACTGGAATATGGCGCCTCTGCCGCCAAAGAAGACCTGATTGAGGAAGTCACGGTCAAATCTGAGGCCGGCCCGGGCAAACATCCGGTTGAGCTCGTTAAGTGTGGCTTGATTGGTAAAGATACTTTGGAATATGTCCTGCTGGGAGTATTGAAAGCCTTCGTAGCCAGCACCGGCAAACTGTCCCTTGCGGGCGAGGTCGTATTGCCGCCTTTTGGTTTTATCACTAAGTACTGCGTAAGCCTCGTTTATTTCCTTGAACCTTTCTTCAGCCTGCCTTTCATTGCCAGGATTGGTATCCGGGTGATATCTAAAGGCAAGCCTTCTGAAGGCGCCTTTAATATCCTGCTGGCTGGCATTTTCAGAAACGCCCAATATCTTATAATAATCTTTCATAGTGCTTCTAACCAACAATACTCAACTGTTATCCTCGTGTTATAATTAATGTACCTAAGTATTATAATAGCAACAAGATTGATATTTCCAACCAGGGGATTCATTAATGCCTAAAGTAAGGAAAATATTAGTTGCGGCTATCGGATTATCAATAGTTTGTTTGCTGATTGTAATTTTCTTTCCATCATCAGGTCTTAATTCCAGCATTAGTAAGATAACAGAACCCTATAGCTTTGGCCTTTTCAGCTGGGAATTAAAGGCTCTATCCTATGAAATTGAGGAATTTGTTTTTGGTGGGGATGAAGTAACTGCTGATGAATCGCATATAGTTTTAGAGTACTTTTCTCTTATCCAAAATATAGGAGGCTTAGAGTGGCAAATTGTAACTGCCAGAAATAGCGCTGAACCTGGCGACCTGGCATCACTTGAAGCTGAGCTAGATGAGTTGCAGAAACAGAAGGACGATTTAGAAGACAAAGCAGAGAAGGTACTGGAAAGACAAATCAAAGAAACCCTGGCTCAACTGGATATCTATAATCCGACGGATGAATCCCTGGGACTAGAAATAACCTTTCCCCCGGTAAACTTCGCACTGGAGCAGCCACCACGCCTGCTTGTGGTTTCACCCAGGGAAAGAATAGAAAGGATTAGAGAGATTATCCTGCGACAGGATATCACAATGGAAGAGATAGAAGATATTGAAGTCGCTATTGATGAGCTTGGGGTCTCTTCGCTGGTGGTGGGGCTTGGCGGGATTGCTACCTACCCCGCCTTTGTCAGCAGCAACGTTGGCCTTCGGTTTGCTATTAATACTGCAATAGAGGAGTGGTTGCACCAGTATCTGTTTTTCAAGCCACTGGGGTTCCGGTATGCGTTATATTTAATTGGCATTACACAAAATTATGAAATTGCAACTATGAACGAAACAATGGTTGGCATAGCTAGCAATGAAATTGGTGATATTCTATATAAAAAATACTACCCTCAGTACCTTAATGAAAGCAGTCAGAACGAGGTATCAGGGGCAACAGAAACAAAGTTTGATTTTTATAAAGAGATGAGGGACATAAGAATCACGGTTGACGAATATCTGGCTCGGGGAGAAATTGAGAAGGCCGAAGAGTTTATGGAACAAAAGAGGTTATTTTTAGCCTCAAAAGGATACTATATCCGCAGGCTGAACCAGGCATTCTTTGCTTTTTACGGTACCTATGCTGATAGCCCGACTTCTGTTAATCCTATCGGTGTTGAATTAAGGACACTCAGGGAACAGAGCACTTCACTCAGTGATTTTCTAAATACAGTCTCCGCTATGAACAGCCGTAAGGACTTGATTGTTAGTATAGAATAAGGTGCTAGTCGGTTGCGCAATAACCTGCATTTTGTTAAACTGAATGCGTTTGGGCCGCTAGCTCAACTGGCAGAGCAGCTGACTCTTAATCAGCCGGTTACAGGTTCGAGTCCTGTGCGGCTCATGCTCAAACCCCTCCCCCTTGCCGATATTTTGCCGACAAGCTACAGCCTTATCTGAGACCTCGGAATCGGTCAAGATCTAAAGACTATTACCTATACCGTGATAATGCTGGAAAGCATAATGTTTCACCACCGGTGGCAGTGGAGGAGATAGCGATTGGTGAAATATCCAGACGCGAGTTTCGGTTACCATAGTTGGTAGCGCTGCTATAGGCTCTACAGTGCTCTTGGCTGCCTGTGGTGGAGAAGAGGCTACTAAAACAGTAACCGAAACTCACAACCCAAACTACATCTTAGCAATCAAAGTATTGAATAGTCATAAAATTAAGCGGGGAAAAGTTACAAATTTATAACAATTTCCTATGCCTAGCAACCGTTGTTAGTCTCCATTCCAGAAGCTTCCCTTACTGATGCCTGGATTTACAACTACCCATACCTAATCTAACTTATTCAGGCAAAAGAAAATGCTGTTCTGAAAGTTTTATGTATTGAACAACTTGGGCTATCAAGGGCACCGTAGGAGAACTATAATTATTATTAGTGTAAAAATAATGGTTGAATAGAACTTAGTGGTGATGTTGATGAATTAACATCAGATAGCAAGCCAATGATTGGCTTGGTGCTGGATTTACCCACCTCCCAGCGTTTAGATGGAACGGCGGCTACAATGGCCGTTGGCGTTGCCAATGGGGCTGAGATATTCTAGATTCACAATGTTAAGCAGATGGTTTCAGTATGTCTATGGGCGATGCTATATGCCAGGATTGTTATAATCGCCGGCTACAGTGGTGTACCTCTTGTCCAGGTACCAGTAGTAGAAACCCTTCCACAGAACCCTGATATTTTCCGGGTTAAAACCGAATTCCTCTATCATTCGTTTTACCAGACGGGCGGACGATTCGTCATCTGCTGTGCCGTCGTAGACGACTATAAGCTTGCTCTTTGGAATCGACGGTAAACGCCTCTCTAATGCTTCCTGTTCCTTGTAATAAGCGTCCCACTCCTCCGGTTTCGGGTCCTCTCTCGGGTCTAAAACCCAGTAATAGGCATTGGGTACACTTATAGCCCCCGGTAGGTGTAGGTGAGTAAATTCAGTCTGATCCTGGACATCTACCACATAGATATCATCCCAGAACATGTTTCCTTTTATTATTTTACCCTTTTCCTCTATCTCTTTCTGCATCATTGAATACAGATTTTCAGCGGTTATCCTGGGTAATTCGGGAAACCAGTAGTGCCCTGCCTCAAGCTCTTCTTCCGTAGGCGGCTCCGTGTTTGTGGGCGTTGTTGTCGTAGGTGTCGTGGTTGTAGGCGGTATCTTCGTCTGGCAGTCCTTTGATGTAAAGGCAAAGGTAACTGATGGGTTAGTGGATGAGCAGATAACCACAGGACTCCCCGGGGAGGATGATGAGGGGTACGATCCGAATAACACATATGTCGATACCGCAGCGGAAGCGCAAGCTGCCCATGATACTATACTTCACCACATGCGTGATGGTGACACGCCCCGTTATGGTGATACGGAGAGGGGTTCCGAGGAGCGTGCTGCATATGTCGATGGCATAACCCTACGGAACTCCTCAATGATAGCCAATATGGGCCTTGGTATCAGCACCGTAGCTCTTGGCGTCGGCGTTTTTATGCTGGTTACTGGGTTTGCCCTTGGTGGTACCGGATTAGCCCTCAGGATACGAAAATAAGTTGGGGCTAAGACAATATAAATATAATAGTAAAGGAACTTTCCAATACAGTTTACTAGCTTTAGAATAAATAATGAGTTAACCACGCCCCGCGTTCACCGCCAACCCCACCCACCGGCAACCGAACACGGGGCTTAATTTTATACCAGCTATCAATATAGGCCACATAATGTTTGCCAAGAGGCTTAAAGTTTGTTATTATAGATAAGGAGGGTTCTAACTAATCTTAATTTTGGTGCCAGCTGGTTGGAGTAAAATATGAGTAAAATTCGTATACTTATTGTGGACGACCACGCCATAATGCGTGACGGTATTCGGGCTTTGCTCAATGTCGATGATACCCTTGAAATAGTTGGTGAAGCGTCCGAAGGCAAAGAGGCTATTGAGAAATTTCAGGAGCTGAAACCTGACGTCATAGTTATGGATATAGTTATGCCCGGCATGGATGGGCTGGAGGCTACCCGGCGTATAACGAAAAGGAATACTAAAACGAAAGTCCTGATACTAACTCAACATGAGAACAAAGATTACATTTTATCAGCGGTTAAAGCCGGGGTTGCCGGCTACGTACCCAAGAAAGCCCTGGGGTCAGACCTGATATCAGCAATACATGCTGTTAACAGAGGTGACTCCTTCCTTTATCCGTCGGCGGCGGCGGCACTGGTCGACAGTTACCGCAAACAATCCATAGAGGTTGAGCCGTACGGGGAGTTGACGCCAAGGGAGAGAGAAATATTAAAGCTGATAGCTGAAGGCCATAGCAGCCGGGAGATTGCCGATATCCTTGTTATCAGTGCCAAGACAGTTAATGGGCATCGCTACAAAATAATGGAGAAACTAGACCTGCACAACCGCACCGAACTCATCAAATATGCCTTGCGTAAAGGACTGGTAAGCATAGAGCCTTAAATGTAATTTTGAATTTGCGACATATGCCTCTATTAAATCATTCCGGGGCATCTATCCCCTAAAATAGGGGTATTTCAAAGTTTATTTTAGTACCTTCGCCCGGTTCACTGATAAGGCTAAAAGTACCATTCATTAGCTCTATTCTTTCCCTCATGCCCAGTAATCCTAGCCCGCGCAATCCCTCCCTGGAACTCAATGCCTCTTCTAAGTTAAAACCCTTGCCATCATCCATGACCTCCACTTTAATGCCCTTTTTCATAAAGTTGAGGTTTATCTCCACATTGGTGGCTTGGGCATGCCTGATGATGTTGCTGGCCGCTTCCTGTACTACCCGGAAAACTGTTGTCTCTATCTGGCGGTTAAGCCTTCTGACTCTTCCTTTTGTCTTTAAATTTACTTGAACGCCCGCGCTTTTCAGATTGTTGTCTACTAACCAGCCTACGGCTGATAACAGCCCCAGGTCGTCGAGGACAAGGGGTCGCAACTCATAGGTTATTCTCTGTAATTGCTCAATTACATTGACTGATAGAGATTGCGCATTTCTTAATCTGGTTCTAACTTTATCTTCATTTGCCGGTAGCATACTGATAGCCACTTCCAGGTGAGCGCTCAAACTGGCGAGGAGCTGGTTAGTTTCATCATGGAGGTCACGGGCAATTTTCTTCCTCTCCTCTTCCCTCAATGATTCAAGGCCTCCCGAGAGACGGCGCAGCTTCTCGTGCGAAGTCCTTAATTGTTCTCGAGCCTGCCTGCGGTCTGTAATATCGGTCACCATGTGGAAGAAGACCTTATCTCCCTGTGGGGTCAGTGACTCAGTCGGGTAAATAGCCGACAGAATCCAGCGCTTTGTTTTCTGGTTAAACACCTCTCGCTCGATAGCCTGCCCCTTCTCCACCGCTTCCTCGAGCGGACAACCTTCAAAGGGGCCATCGATTCCATGTACCACTTTAGGGAAATACTCGCCAATAATCTCCTCGGGTTCTACACCTAGATGTTGCCGCACTTTGCTGTTCGCTTGTAAAATGTAGTGGTTTTCATCTATCAGCAGGACATAGAACGGCAGAGCATCCAGGATCTCTGAAATATCTATCCATGTTTTGATATCTGAGCCACCAAATTCACCTTCGGCTATTTTATGTCTCATATCGAACTTTCCATTACCACCGTATCGGTATGCTACTTTATCCCTTAAATAATCTAATGTTACCATATCTGGCTGATTATTGCCCGAATACTGTCAGTGTAAATCTCCAGGGATAATGGGATACATTGGGATATAGGGCTGACCGAATACAGGCAGGCCCAACACCGAGAAAATCTATTACGACTCAATGACCGGAGTCAAGATGAACGACGAACTTTATTCGTGTCCCATTGTGTTAATGAATGACATCAAGGAGTCGCCTGACTACCACATTGTGGAGACTACCCATTCATATGGTGCCTATGGATCGGCTGGCATTGGCGAAAACATCGGCGCTATCATGAGCTCAGTTGCCCAGGACCTTAAGAGCCTTCTTGGAGATTCTGATATCACCGAAAGTAAGGCTTTCCTGCGCTCATTTATTAGGCTGATAGAAATCAATAGTAACGCGGTGATAATAAATTATCATTTACCGTTACCACATGATGAGAAAGGGAAGGAAGCAGCGGAAGTTCTGTCTATTGTAACCCCCTGGTGGAGCTGAGGGGATTCGAACCCCTGACCTCCTCCGTGCAAGGGAGGCGCTCTCCCAATTGAGCTACAGCCCCACCTGTCAATTATAGCAATGCCGTTATCTACTTAGCAATTTATTGAGCTACTTGAAAGAGCTATCAGTAGGAAATCAGGCGGCCAGCCGCCTTTTTATTTCAAGAACAGCGTCAATTGTAGATAATCCGCCCTCTAAAATACACTCATCAATATGACCGAAGTCACCAAAACCAATATCTACCATACGAGGTTCAATAATTATATCGGCATCACTGAAGCTGGACTCAACCACCTGAGAATTGATGATAATGAAAATCTGCGTTATTATGTTGAAAATATTGGGCTCTTTAGTTGCCGGTGGCTCCTCAACAGTTGATGATTCCAGATATATTCTTTTCTGTCTCTCCATCAGGCGTGGTGTTACATTGACAGCGATAATAAAGTCTGCCCCCATGTCTTTCAGGACATCTACCGGCACCGGGTCAGACAGACCACCGTCAACCAGATACCTGCCTTTCCATTTGACAACGGTAAATATTATGGGCATTGAAACGCTGGCTCTTACTGCTTCCAGCACCGAGCCCTGATTGATTACGACCTCTTCTCCGGTGATTACATCGGTGGCTACGCAGGCAAAGGGTAGTTTAAGATCACTGAACTTTACATCGCCGATAATTGACTTCAAAAGCTGCTTGAGCTTCTTGCCGGCGATAAAGCCGCTTTTAGGCAGAGTCAGGTCTATAATCTGGGCTCGTTTTTTCCAATCCCAGCTTCTGGCTAAACCCTTTATTTCACTTACATTTTTTCCCTGGGCATAGAGGGCACCGATAACGGCACCGGCACTGGTACCGGCAATCATATCAATGGGAATGCCCTCCCTTTCTAGGACTTCAAGGATGCCGATATGGGCAAAGCCTCTGGCACCACCGCCACCAAGAGCCAGACCAACCTTTCTTTGTTTCATTTATGGTTCACCCCGGACCTTCAATCCCACAGCTCCTCAATGTCTTTTTCTGCCTGTTCATCGCCCTCCCCGGTGGTTGTAAAACCTTTATAGGACTGGGCGGAGCCATATTCGCGGGGCTGGAAGGCTACCGGCATGGGCACGGCGTGACCGAAGATGAGCGCCTGCTGTTTGGCCGCCAGCTTGGCCAGCACCGATTTAAGTTCGCTCTTGCCGGAGACACCGGCCAGCACACTGTCCCTGTCCCGCTCATTGTCCAGGAGACAGGTTATCTTGGTTCCCAGCTGGGACATGACCTCGTCATCTATGCCGCTGGGGCGCTGGTCAATTATAAGCAAAGTGGCATTGTATTTGCGCATTTCGCGGGCGATGGTGCCGAAGATTGTCTGCCCGGCTACCTCCGGGTTAAGGAATTTATGCGCTTCCTCAATAGTGATGACCAGTGGGATGGGGGGTGCCGTATCTTCAGCCATCGCCCTTTCCGTTCTATCCCGGTACCGGTCATAAATGCGTCGTGTTATAAGGTTAGCCACCAGAATATAGGCGGTAATATCCCTGTAACGGCCAAACTCCAGGACTACATTCATACCTCTACCAAGATAGCCAATAATCTCATTAACGGCTGGTGTTTTAACATGCGGCTCCATAAAGGGAAGCCGCTGGATAGTGTTAAGACCCCGTTTTAAGCTCTGTAGGGAACTCGGATGGATATTTATCCTTTCTAACTTCTCTTCAATATCCTCGTCACTAAGTTCTAAGGTTTTTAGCAACCAGCTTTTACCAAGGCTCTTTCTTAGCTGGTAGGCTGCTTCTACGGCGAGATCGGTAAGGTTCAGAGTGGCACGAAGGATAGAAATATCCTCGGGGGTAATTTCATCGTAGCCTATTTTGACGACAAAGTCGGTGCTCACCCTACGCCGTTTTGCATTTTCCTCATCCAGTGTAAATACGGCCACCTTTGACGGGAAGAGCTGCTTCAGGGCTTTAACCTTGCGCCCTCCCTCGCTTGAGCCCTCCCAGCCATACTCACTGTGCATGTCAAAGACCAGGTTGACGCAGGCACTCTTTTGCAGCATTCCGATGAGCAGCATCCGTGTCAGGAAGGTCTTGCCGGTGCCACTCTTGCCAAAGACGCCATTGGAACGCTTAACCAGTTCAACCAGATTTAGGCACAGCTTGGTCTCCATATCCAGTGGGTTGCCAATCCAGAACCTCTCTTTGTCCTCTTTGCCAAAGACCAGCTCTATATCCTGGTCAGAAGCCAGCTTGACCACCGAAAAGTGGCTGGGGACTGTTTTTACCGGCTGCGGGCCCTTAAGTAAGCTGGCGGTGTCACCGCCAATGGTAAGATAGGGCATGACATCAAGCCGGCCATAGGTAGCGATGCCGGCTAAAACCTGGGCGATAAAAGGATCAGAAACCTCCGGTGGGGTGGCGGTAAGCCTCTGGTCGGTTACCCCCAGGCTGACATCGCTGACCATGCCCAGAAAACGGCGCTTCTGCCCCTCAATGGTGACATAGCGCCCTACTGCCATATCCTCAACCGAAGCCGAACTATCCAGCCTGACCTCAACCCCCTTGTTTAATGAACCGGAGACGACAATACCCAGCCTCTGTTCGTGATTTTCTTGTTTCATAGTCTCATTCTCTCCAGAATAGCTCTTAGCTGGGCGAAGTCACCGCTGAGTAGATTTGCTAATTGCTTACCGGCGGTGACTAAAAAGGTGTGACGGTCTTTGTGTACTTTGCTCATCTGTCGCAGGCAGGCGGCAATAAGCTCGTCCTTGGGGAGTGGGAGACCGGTATTGAGTAATATATTAAGGAAGCCAAAGGACTGACTGAAATCCCTTACCTCTTGCGGCGGGCAAAGGTAGACAAAGCTATGGATGCGGGCCGGTTTGGGTGGCAGGTAGTGATAAATATTATCGTCTGCCTTGTGCCCGGCTACCAGGGCATTAAATTCGCTTTTAAGCAGTTTTTCCAGTTGCGGGCTGGATTTGTAAATTGCTTCTTCGCTATCTTCATCTTTACCCCGGGCAATGGGTCGCCGCCCCGGCTCAAGGCTGGTGGTGGTGGCATTATAGACTATGGCGTATAGCTCAAGCTCTGCGTCCCTGGTCTTGACCAGGCTGCCCAATGGCGGTAGCTGGTAAAGCTCGTAGCACTGGGCGACAAAGTCTGTGGTGCTGGCTTCAATAACCTCGCCGGCTCTCTGCGGTTCTTCTGTGTTCAATTATAAACCTCACTCCCTTTATCAACTTCCTTAAGGGCGGTGGGTGGGAATAGATAATAAAAAGATTATATTTACTATCTACCTCACTCCCTTTATCCCCCTCTCCGGGTAAATCCCTCTCAATCTCCCTTTAAGAAAGGGAGAAGTTCTATGGAAGGGGGAAACTGATTATAAGAGGGGCTTCGCCTCTCTTTGGACTCTCTTTTAGTTATTTCTTCTTTTCCTTCGGCTTCTTGGGCTTCTTCACATTCTTTCTACCTTTGCTGCCCATTGATTTTACTCCTTCTCTTTACTAATCTTTGAAATAGTTATTCTCTTACGCGGCTTTTTCTCGGGTAGAGATATTTTAATCTTCTGCATTTCACCGAGTGCTGCTTCATTTAACATACGCCGGATGGCTCCAACAATCTCTTCTGGAGAAACTGTGACATCTGTTGCTTTCTTTAGTCCACGACGGATTAATTTTATTGAATCTTCTGACAGAATAACTTTAAGCATGTTGTGTGCAGTAAGCACATTGCGCTTCTCCCATAGCCGTTCCAAGCCACCCCTTTTAATGTTCTTATAGCCGATTAGATTGAATTTCTTGGCTAATATTACAGGGTCATCATTAATAAGATTCCAAGAATCCAAGAGTTTTGTCTGAGGGGGTTGGGTAAAGGAGATATGGTAAAGCTTCCATTCCTTGCCGTTGGTTAGCAATACCCATTCACACCCGGTATTAATGGCATAGGAAGCAGCTTGCTTAAGATGTTTTGGCACAAGGTCAATGTTGACTCTTTTTAGTTCAACGAGCACGTCAGGCTTTGATGTCTCCTCATAGTCGAGTTGGATAGCAAAGTCACAATATTCAGTGTCCCCAACACCGTGAATTGCGTGTTCTCGTGAAATATGCTTTAAAACATCATATCCCATAAGTGATCCGAAGATACGCTCTACACGTCTACGAGTTTCGGCCTCGTTGCCATCTGCTTTAGCAACCGCCTCTATCATCTTTCGTGCACCTAACAGTGCTTTCTTAATCTCTTTATCTAACTTCTGTTTAGCCATAGTTTACCCTCCTATAGAAAGTTTTCTCATTATAATCTTTTTACCCTTGCTCACTCTACCCAAAGTCATTTTATAAAGGGAAGCTTGAAGGGGCGGAGCCCCTTTAAAACTAATCCTTCCCCCTCTCCTCTGAAGGAGAGGGGGATAAAGGGGGTGAGGTAGTAACACATAACATTACACCCACCTAGTTCTTTTGCTCAGGCTCTTGACTGAAGAGGTTATGGGTATATGTTCCTCGGCAAGCGACATTTCTACCAGCCTTTGAAAACTCTCCCGGTCGGCACCGGTTATTACTGCCTGTTCGTGGGCTTCAGAGAGTGCCACCGGATAGCCCTGCCCCCGACGGCACTGGTCTAAGACTAGGGCGTGAACCAGAGCCAAGAGGTTTTTATCTCTGGCTACCCACTCTGGAATTTCAATTCTGGCTATTTCATCATCCACCCTGAGGTAGAAGAAATAAACCCGGTGTATACCATAGCGCTTCTGGACTATTGAAGACCGGCTTATGAATAGTGCCGACCTTTCTCCCTCAGCCAGCAGGTTGAAGAATAGATCCCTGTCCTGGACACCAGCTATGGCATCACATTCCCGTTTTCCAGGAGCACTGTCGCCACAGTAGCGGTCACAGTTGGGTATCTCGTTGGGACAGATGGCTACCCTGAGCGCATTGACCACATCGGTTGAGCGGGGAAAGCTAATATAGCTGGCAATAGCAATCCTTCTGTCTTCGTTGAGCTTCTTAATCTCATTAAGGCAGTTAATAAAGCCTTTATCCAGTAATTCCTCAACGATAAATTCGGGGTAGTCTTTGCTTACCAGTCCCCAGAGAATGAGCGAGCCATCAATAAGCGCCAGGGCTGAAACCCCAGATGGCAGTTCGGTTGCCATTTGTGCCAGGTAGCGGCATTCCTCGACGCTACGTTTGATACCCAGCAGTGCTCCCTCTATCGGTTGTTCACGCCCGCCGCCTCCGGGTGGTGTCATAATCAGCTCTTCATCATCGAAATAGAGGTGAGGGTGGTTGTCAAGGGTAGCATCAGGGCTTAAGCCGTAGTTAAGAATAACGCTGCCTATGTTTATCAGGAAGCACCGGGCAGAGCGGTGGCGGTCGACGTCGATATGGGAGCCATCGCTGGCGATAACTGTGAATTCGGTGGGGGGTGGTGGTGCCTCATAGTGCCGGTTGAGCCCTTCTACAAGCTCGGCTACCAGCCAGCTGGTCTTACTGGTTAAAATTTTCCTCTTTAATTGGTCAAGGTCGATTGTTTCATCGCTGAGAATATTGAGGGCCTGTTGGCGGTGCCGCCGCCTCTGCTGGCTGCCTGCCTTGAGCCGGGTAGCCATACTCTCAACCTGGGAAACAATCTTGGTTAAATCTAAAGACACCTATCCAATCCTGTCTTTCGTGGTATCTCTATTGATTAGTATAGTTTATTAGACTTGCCGACTCAAGCTATATGAAGGAGGTAAAAGGCAAGAGGTGGTATAATATTGGCTTAATAGTCCTTTTGTAAGGTGTTCTCGTGTTTCCGGATATATTACCAGTTTTATTGAGTGTGGTCGTAATTTCATTATCCGGGGTAATGATGCCGGGACCTATGTTCGCCGTGACGCTGACCAAAAGCTTCCGGTCTCCCTGGACTGGCGTCCAGATATCACTGGGTCATGCTGTCATCGAAGTTCCTCTGATACTGCTGATATATTTTGGCTTTGCCCATTTCTTTGAGAATAACATAGTTCAGCTTGTCCTTAGCCTACTCGGCGGTGGTGTGATTGTCTGGCTGGGTATAGCTATGTTCCGTGCCCGAGCTGAGGTGGTTACCCAGGGTAAGGATTTACCCTACAGTGCCTTCACCGCCGGTATTATTACCAGCGGGTTTAATCCCTTCTTCCTGCTGTGGTGGGCGACCATAGGCAGTCTGCTGGTCATGAGGTTCCTTGAATTTGGCATTGGTGGGTTAATCGTGTTTATTATTGTCCACTGGCTATGTGACCTGTTCTGGCTTTCCTTTGTTTCGGTGGTTGTCTATAAGACCCACTCGCTCTGGGGCAGAAAACTTCAGAGAGGGGTATTTATTGCCTCCAGTATGCTGCTGGCTGGATTTGGAATCTGGTTTATGGTATCGGGCATCCAGACGTGGTTTGGCTAAATATTTTATTTATAAAGGAGATAGGAAATGAAGGTGGGCTTTGTTTACGACCCCATATATCTGAAACATGATACCGGGCTGCATGTAGAAAATGCCAACCGCCTGCGGGCAATTATGCGTTATCTTGAAAGGACCGGTCCCTGGCAGCAACTGGTATCTGTTACCCCCGATGCGGCTACTGTTGAGGAGATATCTCTGGTGCATGATAGTCAGTATATCTCGCATATTAGGGAAGTAGCCGAAAAGGGTGGCGGCCAGCTTGACCCTGATACGCTAATGTCGCCTGATTCCTATGAGGTTGCCCGTTATGCTGCTGGTGGCGTTATTAAAGCAACCGAGGCAGTTATGGCTGGGGAGCTGGATAGCGTTTTCGTCCTGGTCAGACCTCCGGGGCACCACGCTACTACTCGGCAGGCGATGGGCTTCTGTTTATTTAACAATATAGCTATCGCTACGAAATACGCTTTACATAAATACGGGCTGGAGCGTATTGCCGTCATTGATTTTGATGTCCATCACGGTAACGGCACCCAGGCTGCTTTCTATAACGAATCCAGGGTGCTTTATATATCAACCCATCAGTCTCACCACTATCCGGGAACGGGTAGTATTGATGAGACTGGCGGTGGGGTGGCTAAAGGCACCACGGTTAATATACCCCTGCCGGCTGGCTGTGGTGATGATGAATACCAGAAGGTCTTCGAGCAGATTGTCGTTCCGGTGGTCAGGCGGTTTAACCCCCAGCTTATTATGGTCTCCGCTGGCTACGATGCTCACTGGACTGATGAACTGGCTATGATGCAGGTAACCATCAACGGCTTTGGTCGGATAACGAGAGTTATAAAAGAAATGGCTGGCGAAATATGCGGTGGGCGTCTCGTCTTGAGTCTGGAGGGTGGCTATAACCTTACCGCGTTGTCTTCTTCGGTGAGGGCTACCCTTGATGTGCTTGTGGGTAACACTGATATCGCAGATAAGCTGGGCCAGTCACCATTTGGGGTTAAAGCGCCTGATATTACCCCTCTAATTAAAAAAGCACAGGAGATACACAACCTGCCCTAGAGGGATCTTCTTCTTAGATTGCAGGAAACGGAGCACTGGTCACACTCTATAATGCAGGGTTCAATATGAATGGTGACATTTGTATTGGTTAGCCTGTCATCTAAATCTTGTTCCAAATGGTCGCATATCCGGTGGGCTTCTTCCACGCTAGTAGCCTTGGGCATCACCAGGTGAAGGTCGATGTAACGCTGGTTTCCAGTCTTGCGGGTGCGAAGTTCATGGAAACCTACTAGCTGGCCAGCGTGTTCTCTTAGACAAGACTTTATTTCAGACTCTTCTGCCTTGGGTAATCTAGCATCCATCAGTCCGCCGAACGACTTTCTTATTACAGTGTAGGCTGATTTTATAATAATTAAGGCGACAGCCAGGGCAATAATAGGGTCAAGTATAATAAGTCCGGTAAGGCGTATCACCACCAATCCGACTAGTACCCCGGCGGCAGAATAGACATCGGCAGCAATATTGTGGCCAATCGCCTCTAGTGCCAGTGAATCGGTAGCCCGTGATACCTTGAGTAGGTGGCGTGAAAGCAGGATGCTGACCACTATAGAGACTACCATTATCCCAATGCCAGCTTCGGTCATCTCTATGGTTGCCTTAGATACTATCCGGTTAACTGCTGAGTAGATTATTAAACCGCCGGCGGTAAAAATCAGAACTGCCTGGACTACAGCCGAGATATTTTCTATCTTGCCGTGACCAAAAGGATGCTCCTCATCGGCCGGCTTGGCAGCTAGGCTAATAGCGAAGAAGGCGATGACTACGGCAATAAAATCTAGGAAACTATCAGCTGTCTGGGCAAGAATGCTGATGCTACCGGTTATGACGGAGACCACAATCTTGAGTACTACCAGCCCGATTATAACCCCAAGTGTAAGCCTAGCAGCACCTCTCTTGGTAGCAAACATTTCCCATTACCTGCCGCTGGCTTTTACAAAAGGTAGCCATCGGATGAACCGATGCCACTCGCCCTTCTCCCAGACCACCAGCAGTGAAGGGGCAATAAACAGTGAGCTAAAGGTTCCGGCGATGATGCCAATCAGTAGTACTACAGAGAAATTCTGAATTGTTGAGCCGACAAAAAGCAGCAGTGCCAGCACCACGATTGTGGTGGTCATGCTGGTATTGAGTGAGCGGGTGAGACTCTCAACCAGGCTGTTATTAACGACAAGCTCAAAATTGGTACTTGGGCCCTTAAGCAGGTTCTCGCGTATCCGGTCAAAAATGACCACGGTATTATTTACGCTGTAACCAATTACCGCCAGGATGCCGGTGATAAACATCAGGTTGACTTCCCATCCCAGGATACCACCGAGAATGGAAAAGACCCCTAACGCTACCAATGCGTCATGTAGCAGGGCTACTATGGCACAGGTACCATAGCGGAAGGGTTTGGGCATACGGCGGAAGGCCCAGGTGACATAAGCCATTATGCCGATGGCGGCGACGGCTACGGCAATAGCGGCTGTTCGCGATGTTTGTATTGCCGTCTCCGGGGATATATAGACAGAGTCTCCCTCGTCATCAAGTGAGCCGAATCTGGCAGCCAGCTCATCCTTAAGCTGTGTTTCTTCGCTGGGGGTTAACTCAAAAGTACGGATAATGAAATCACCGCCACCGGTAGTCTGAACAATGGCGTTGATGTAGCCCAGATTATCCAGTTCCTGCTTGAGTTCAGCCAGCTCTATCTTCTCATCAAATCTCAGTGTCAGTAGCGAGCCGCCGCTGAATTCAATGCCGGCTTTGAGGCCAAAGCTGGCCAGGGAAACGATACATATCAGTATTACTATCCCTGAAATGAGGAAAAACCGGGACCGTTTACCTGTAATATCAAACATCTTTTTTCACCCGATAAGGGCTGAACAGCCGGGTTTTTGGTGACAGGCGAGTGCCCACAAACAGGCGCAGAAGGGTTCTGGTGACCAAAATGGCGGTGAACATACTCACGGCAACACCGATAAGAAGGGTTAAGCCAAACCCCTGTACCGGGGCACCGGCAACGATTTGGCTGCCTACCCAGATGAGAATAATACAGACAATAAAAGTGGTCACGTTTGAGTCCCTGATAGCCGTCCAGGCACGATTAAAGCCGGCCTCAATAGCCGCCCCCAGAGTCCGCCCCTTTTGCAGCTCTTCCTTCATCCGCTCAAAGATGAGCACATTGGCATCTACCGCCATGCCTATGGATAGGACAAAACCACCGATACCAGCCACGGTGAGGGTGACCGGAATTAGCTTGAATAGGGCAAGTATCAGGACGCCATAGAAAATCAGAGCCAGAGAAGCAATCAGCCCGGGCAGGCGGTAATAGAGAATCATAAAAAGCATAACTAGCAATATGCCAATCAGCCCTGCTTTAACACTCAGGTCAACAAAATTGGCTCCCAGTTTTGGGGACACGGTCTCTTCATAGATGACCTTCAGAGACACCGGCAGGCGTCCGGCATTTAGTTGTTTGGATAGTTCGGTAGCGTCATTAGGGGTTAAGCCCTCTATCTGTCCCCCTTCGATAATCACCGATTGGATAACAGGGGTGATGGGGTGTCCATCCTCCCCCCTTAAAGGCTCATCACCCTCAAATATGCCCAAAGGCTGCCCTATCAGCCGGCTGGTAATTTGCTCCGAAAGCTGGCTGCCCTCTTCGTCCCACTCAAAGATAAGAAATATATTACCGAAATCATCCCTGGTCACATAGGTGTTTTCTTTGAAGTAGCTTGAGTTCAGCACCTTCTCTTCGCCGTCAATGGTGCCTGTGGCTGGCTTCCACCTCCCTAGTTCATTAACCCATCTAGCCTCCTCCTCTTCAGTGGCTTTTTCTCCAAACTCAAGCAGTGCCATACGCCCGAGGCGTTCTTTCTGGACATCAGTAATGGCTAGACCGGGCAGTTCAACCCTTATCTGGTCTTCGCCCTGCTGTTCAATAACCGGCTCGGTTACTCCAAGTGGGTTAATCCGGTTGGAAATAACGGCTACCACGCCGTCAATGATTTCCGCTTTTTCCGCCTCTGAACCTGGGGGAAGGTCAGCCTGATATACAAGTAAAATGCCACCCTGAAGGTCCAGACCGAGCACGATTCCTCTCCTGCCCAATATACCTTTATCAACAGGCAGCACTATCAGCAGGGCTAGCACAAAGATTACGATTATCGTTAATAAAACAAGTAGATTGTTTCGGGACATATCTCTAAAATAAAACTGTCTTCCCTTATATTATATAGGGCTGTTACGAATCCATCGGTGGCTCCGGTCATTCCCATTTTATATTGGACAGTGTTAATCTCCCTTCTTTAAGGATAGCAGGCGGCTGGCGTGAGCCAGGGCTTCATCTTTAGTAGATACCTCGTGGCAGGCTTGTGCTTCACGTATTGCTTCCAGCAGTTTCCCGATTTCCGGTCCTGGTTTAAGATTAAAGTTGTTGATTAAATCATGCCCGCTGATTAACTTGGGTGGTACCACTACACTCTCCTCTTTGGAGAGCTGGCTTAGCATATAGCCTACCAGACCGGCATGCTCCTGCCAGTCTACCATATCTAAATTTTGGCCTCTGGTGGCCAGGTGGTCAGCCAGGCTGAAAAACAGTGTATCAATGGCAGCGTCGCCGGTGTCCCGGAAGTAACGGTAGATGGCTCTATGGGTAGGAACCCTATCCTGGCTTATCTGTACCGGTCGCAGATGGTGGCGCACAATTGCTTCCACCAGCTTTACTTCCTTGGTGCTGAACCTGAGCCTTTCCAAGATGCTGGCGGCTATTGGCGCCCCCTGCCTCGGATGACCCAAAAAGCGTGTTCTGCCCTCAGCGTTGACTATTTTTGTTTGTGGTTTAGCAATATCATGAAGGAGTGCCGCCAGCTTGAGTAGAATTCTTCTGGTACTGCCACTGCTGACCTTAAGTCTAAAATGGTCAGCCAGTTCTGTTGACCAGGGAACGCAATCCAGGGCCTCCTTGCCGGCGTACTGCCAGCTTCCCTTTCTGAGTATAAAGTCAGCGGCGTCTACTGTCTTAACTGAATGATTGAAAACATCCCACTGGTGTTCTCTGGGTTGCTCAACCCCCTTTGTTTCGGTTAACTCTGGAATCAGTGCCCCTATTAAACCCAGCTCATCCAGGTAGAGTAAAAGTTGTCCTGTATCAGCGGTCGCAAGTAGCCTTAGTAGCTCTTCTCTTATTCGCTCCCCGGCGATAGCAGTAATAAGGTGGCTGTTCTGCCAAATCAGGGCTTCGGTCTCTTGACTAATAGTAAAATCAAGCTCGGCGGCCAGGCGCACCGCTCTTAATAAGCGTGCCGAATCTGCCTTAAAAACTGTATCGCTAATCGCTCTGACTACCCTCTGCCGGGTATCTTTTAAACCATTGAAGGGGTCTATAATTTCGTCAGCTACCGTGCCCTTGATAATCCTATCAAGGCTGATAGCCATGGCGTCTATGGTAAAATCACGCCGCCCCAGGTCCTTCTCAATGCCATCTTCTATTGTTGAGAAGTCTATCTGCCATTGACCTGTGCCTGAGGGTACTTCCGGCTGGGATAAGATTACCCGGCCCACCCTGTTTACCTTATCTAAAGGAACAAACTTACCATCAAGATAGTCGGCTACCTTGGGAGCGACCTCAAGGGCATCTGCTTTCAGGGCAATATCAATATCGGCAGTATCTCTGGCTAGTATCAGGTCGCGTAAAAAACCACCAACAATATATGCCTGGGTACCATGCCTGGCGAGGAATTTTTCTAACTGGGTTAATAGTGATAATGTTGTGTGATTAAGCAATAGCTCCAAATCTGCCTCAACTGCTACCATAATCTAGGGATAAACTATACCCTAGTAGCATATTTTTATCAAGGCAGTCTTGGAAGCGGGAGCCGGGTATTGCCTGAACCTATGTTTGGCCGCTTTTTGGGGTCATGCTTTTGGCAATACTCTTTAATAGAGAAAGAATGCCAATAACGGAATGCTGTATCTCTATTGGCTCCTGGGCTAATACCTTAGAGACATATGGGTCTAACCGTCCGCCGCTGTAGCTTGGCTGTGCCTCGGAGATGGTACTGGGTTGTGGGGATAGATAGCCAGCCAGGGTGAACAGTTCATCCTCCTCAAAGCCCAAAGGTTTGGCTATTTTCCGTAGGATGCGGGCTGATGGGAAACGTTCACCCCTCTCTATACGACCCAGGTGGGACGGGGATACCCTTGCCTGGTCGGCAAGCTCCTGCAGAGTCAATGGCATGGTAACCCTTTGCTGCCTGATTATTTCGCCTAGACTAATTTCTGCACACATAACCTAATTATTATAATTCGCCAAATGGCAAATGTCAATAGGTAAAAAGTAAAAATTATTATTTGACTAAAGGCAATAATTATAACGGCTGGGTGGGAAGCTTGCTATTTCCTGCCTACTGGAAGATGAAAACCTATTGCCAGTTTAATACAAATGGCACAATATATGACAAATAGAGCAATAATTTATAATTAAGGTATTGACATTAGGCATTATATATGCTATATATTTGCCTATCGTCACAAAAAGGGGGTGATAGCTTTGATGGTAAAGACGAGGGTTTTTGATCTGGGATACCGGAACTATAGAAATCTATCGGATCTGGCCCAGGCAATGGGGATTTCAGTAAGCCAGGTTTATCGGGTGAGAGGGGGCAAGCGCGGCATCAATCAAAGGTTTATTGTTGGGGCGATAAAAGCCTTTCCAGAACGCAGACTGGATGACCTTTTCTATCTAGCTTCTGAAGAGCCTATCATGGCAAGCTCTAACAAAAGGTAGCCATTTTATTGGCATCACTTGCTTAGCCTATAAATAATCTATTAGCAGTTTGCGGATGGGGAGTAAACAGATGGCTGGGGCTATTAGGCAATATTATAAATACAAGGTACAAGTTCAGGTCGTACCTAATTACGGGTTAGTGTATCTACTTGATAGAGATTTGCGAAAGCAACTTGATGACCTGAATGAAATGAAGAGAATAAACCACAATATTAAACAAAGTAGTAGTTATTAAAAGTTAAAACCAACATCAGGGCATGAAGTTAAATAGTTCCCAAGTCTTTCGGGGGTTGTGTCCCCCTGTTTGTTGCTTCCTCTGTGGTAGCGGTCAGGAAAGACCTACCGGGTCGATATCCACCGTCCAGCCTTGAGGGATAGCCAACTGGGATAGAAAGGCGGATGTCTCAGGGCCGCGGAGGATAAGCTGCCATCGGAACCTACCCCTTAGCCGGTGAATAAATGCCGGTGCCGGACCAATAATATTAATATCATAAGTCCCTTTGGCCTCTATTTCTGAAGCCAGCAGTCGTTTCATTCTCTCCGCCTCGTTATGGCAAAGGGCATCATTGGTGTGGCTATAAATAAGGCGGACTATTTTAGAGAAGGGGGGGTTGTGGAGCTGGTGGCGATAGGCAATTTCCTGGTTGTAGAAAGAGATATAATCGTGTTTCACTGCCGCTTGAATGGCGTAGTGCTGCGGGCAGTAGGTCTGGATGATAACCCTGCCACCTAAAGGGCCCCGCCCGGCTCTGCCAGCCACCTGGGAAAGGAGTTGAAAGCTCCTCTCCCCGGCCCGAAAGTCAGGCAGGTTCAGGCCGGTATCGGCACTGACCACTCCGACAAGGGTGACCTGGGGTAAATTCAGTCCTTTAGCCACCATCTGGGTACCGATTAAAATATCGGCTTTATGGGAACGGAAACTGTCCAGGATTTCCTGATGTGAATATTTTCCCCGGATGGCATCGCTATCCCAGCGCAACAGTCTGGCTTGGGGAAAGGCAAGGCTGGCTTCATATTCTAATTTCTGGGTACCTATACCCAAAAACTTTATGCGACGGCTCAGGCACCGGGGACAAGCCTGGGGCACCGGTATCCGGTAGTTACAATGATGGCAGACCAGGGCGTTTTCAGTGGAGTGGTATTTAAGGCTGACACAGCAGCGGCGGCATTGCAGTACCAGACCACAGTTACGACACTGAATGAAGGTGGCTGCTCCCCGCCGATTGAAAAACAGAATCACCTGTTCTCTGTTGGCGATAGCTTTATCTATCGCCAGTTTAAGGGAACGGCTAAAAATACTCTTGTTACCTGCTTTTAGCTCGTCCCCCATGTCAACTAGCTCAACCTGGGGCAGGGCTGAACCCTCATGGGGGGTAACCCGCTCGGGCAGCTCAATCAGTTGATATTCTCCTCTCCGGGCGTAGTAAAAGGTTTCCACATCCGGGGTGGCGCTGCCCAGAATAACCACCGCTCCACTAAGCTCAGCCAGTTTTAGGGCTACATCACGGGCGTGGTATCGGGGTGATATATCCTGTTTATAGCTCCACTCATGCTCCTCATCAATGACTATTAAGCCCAGGTTGGGTTGGGGGGCAAAAAGAGCACTCCTCGGTCCGATAACGACATCAAACTTGCCATCTCTTACCTGCCGCCATTGGTCAAACTGTTCTCCCAGTGAGAGCCGGCTATGAATAACGGCTACCTTATGGGGAAAGCGACCGGCAAATTGCTCTATCGTCTGCGGGGTAAGCGCAATTTCGGGTACTAAAACTATGCCCCGTTTGCCCAATTTCACCGTCTCAGCCAGGGCTTGAAGGTAAACCTCTGTCTTGCCACTGCCGGTAACCCCGTGAAGTAGAAATACAGATGATTTTTTTTGCCCCAGGCTTTCTATAATAGCACTAAGGGCTCTTTTTTGGGCGGTAATCAATTTGAGTGGTGATGAAGGTCTGATGCCCTGGTAGTCAATGGGCTGGCGTGTTACTTCAGTATATTGAACTGTTATTAATCCCTTCTCTACCAGAGCCTTAACTGTTTCTGCCTGGCAACCAGTGTTTTTTCTGGCTTCAGCCGTGGACACCGTCCCAGACTGAGCCAGGAAATCAAGAAGGGCTGCCTGTTTGGTGGCCCTTCTATTACGCAGGTTAATTGCTTCCTGCCGTGCCTTATCGGCATCTATGGTCAAGCTAAGGAATGGTTCTTTCTTTGGACTTACCCTGACCGGCTCCAGCTGATAGCTTCTGGTGATAAAGCTGCGTGCTACCAGTTGTGAAATGGTTGCCTGAGCCCTTTTCTTGCCCAATAGTTTTTCTAATTGATTGAGGCCGACCCTGCCCTGTTTCCGGGCTAATTCAATAACCTGCCTCTGCTGAATGGTAAGGGAGGATGCATCTCGTTGGTCAGAGGTTGCCGTAGCCGAGATAAAGGTGAGTGTTTTACGCTCGAATCCGGGCGGTAGCATAAGGGCTACGGCATCAAAAAGGGGGCATAAATAGTAGTCGCTGAGCCAGCGGGCAAGCGTTACTTGGGCTGATGACAACAGACGATGGGGCTCAATGGTATCGGCTATTTCTCTGGTTTGCTCAACCGAAGGGTATTGACTCAACTCTAAAACTATGCCCTGAAGGAGCTTGTCGCCGAAGGGAACCCACACTGCCTGCCCGATGTCAACGCTTAAATCCTCGGGGATGGCATAGCTAAACATCCGTCGCTGGGCTACTTTAGAATTAACACTAACCTCAGCATAAGGCAACGGGTGCACTCCTCAAGATTTCTAGCGGTCTGTTACTTTTCAGCTTACGGGCGCAGGTTTGTGTCAGTTTTGTTAACCTGGCGCCTGCTGCTATTGCTTTTCTTTGACGACGCGCTTTTCCTTGATTCTAGCCGCCTTACCGCTTAAGCCACGCAGGTAATAAAGCTTGGCGCGGCGGGTTTTTCCGTGACGTACCACTTCTACCTTGGTGACCAGTGGTGATGACAGGGGGAAGGTACGCTCAACGCCGACCCCATAAGCGACCCGCCTTACGGTAAAATTGCCGCCATCAGCACCGTGGCGAATCTTGATTATTACCCCGTTAAATACCTGGATGCGTTCCTTATCCCCTTCTACGATTTTGATGCTGACCTTTACCGTATCGCCGGGAGAAAGGGCAGGAATATCGGGGTTTGCTTTGACTTCAATAAGCGATGCCGTGTTCATTGTCTGGTACTCCTTATATTAAGTAATATTAAGTAAATCATTATATTGGTTATTTATCAAGCATGGTCTTTGGCAGAGCGGACTTTTGTTGGCTGATTGATCAACTGCCTTTCTTCAGAATTCAGGTTAGCCTTATCAACTAGCTCCGGGCGGCGCTCCAGGGTGCGTATAATAGCCTGCTCACGACGCCACTTGGCTATCTGGGCATGGTTTCCGGAAAGCAGGATATCGGGTACCGGCCATTCCCTGAATACCGCCGGGCGGGTGTACTGGGGGTATTCCAGCAGTCCGTCAGTATGCGAATCGTCTTTAAGGGAGTCTTCGGAACCGAGAACTCCCGGTATTAGCCTGGCGACAGCATTTACGACTACCATAGCCGCCGGCTCACCACCGCTGAGTACATAGTCACCAATGCTGATCTCATCTGTGGCCAGGTATTGATGTGCCCGCTCATCAATCCCCTCATAATGCCCGCAGATAAGTATGAGATGGCTATATTGTGATAGCTCCCGGGCAATAGTCTGGCAGAAGAGGCGACCCTGCGGAGTCAGCAGAATGATTGATAGCTCCCCTTTTTGGGCGGCTGCCTCCTGCTTGATCTGCTCCACCGCCTCAAATATGGGTTCCGGTTTAAGTATCATACCGGCGCCACCGCCATAGGGATAGTCGTCAACAATATGATGTTTGTCGTGGGTATAGTCCCGGATATTGTGTATTTTAACCGTGACTAACCCGTTAGCCACCGCCCGTTGGAATATGCCGGTATTAAAAGTTTCCTCAAACATATTGGGGAATAGGGTTAAAATGTCGATTCGCACTTATTCTCTCCTGTTACCCGGGGCTAATAGACTTTACCGTTGTCCTTAGCGCTGTATTCGCTGGAAGCTTTAGTTGTGGCTGGGGTTAAACGAGTACTATTTTACCACATCCGCGGTATATAGGAAAATTGGATAATTTGGAAAAATTTGTTGAAAAAGTATTGACAAACATAGGTCAAAGTGTTGTAGAATGGTAAGTAGTGGGAGGAAGTGGTAAATCAGGGGATGTTTTCTGGTTCTTGTCTCTGATTTTAGGGCGTGAAAAGGGTTTTAAGTTAGAACACAGGAAGGGCTGTAAAGATGTTTTTCGGTGAGTTTGAGTACAAGATTGATGAAAAGGGCAGGGTGCCCTTTCCTCCCCGGTTCAGAGCTCACCTGAAAGACGGGGTGGTATTAACGCCCGGGGTAGAAAAGTGCATTACCGCCTATCCGCTATCAGAGTGGAAGAAACTATCCGCCGCCCTTACTGGCAGCCCGATTACCCGTAGCAAATTGAGGCAGTTGAACAGAGCCCTTTTCGCTACCGCTTTTTACCTCAATATAGATGGGCAGGGCAGAGTCAGCCTGCCCGCGTCATTGCGGGAGTATGCTGAGATTGCAGATGAGGTGGTTGTTGCCGGGGCGAATACTTATCTTGAGCTCTGGAACAAGGTGCACTGGGAGGAAGAAAAAGCCTCAAGCCAGGAACAGGCATGGCAAATCATAGAAAGCCTGGAGGATAACAAAGGGGTTTAGTAGGGATGATGTTATCTTCAACTCATATCCCGGTTATGCTGAACGAGACCATTGAAGCCCTGAATATTCAACCCGGTGGTCGTTATATCGATTGCACCATCGGTGGTGGCGGACATGCGGCCGCCATTTTAGAACATAGCTCACCTGGTGGACAGCTGCTGGGCATTGATGCCGACCCTGAGGCGGTAGAAGCTGCCCGGGAGAGGCTCAATATATACGGTGGCTCTGTCCTTGTTGTAAATGACAACTTTGTTAATTTAGAGGCTATCTGCATTAAAAACGATTTTGTTCCGGTTCACGGTATCCTGTTTGACCTTGGGCTTTCCTCTTTACAGCTCAATGGCGGTGGTCGCGGTTTCAGTTTTAAATATGCGGCACCTCTGGATATGCGTTTTGGTCCTGGTCAGAAGGTTACCGCTGCCGATATTGTTAACACATCTTCGGAGACCGAGCTGGCTTACATTATAAGGAATTATGGCGAAGAGGGCCATAGCCACCGGATAGCCAGGCGAATTGTGGAGGAGCGCCCCATAAAGACAACCCTTGAATTAGCTCGGACGATAGAACGGGCTATTGGTTCGCGGAGGGGTAAAATCCACCCGGCGACGAAAACCTTTCAGGCGATCAGGATAGCGGTTAATAAAGAGCTTGAGAATCTGGAGTCAGTGCTGAAACAGGCGGTCAGCCTGCTTGGATTTGAGGGTAGACTGGCTGTTATCAGCTACCATTCTCTGGAAGACCGCATAGTAAAGAATATTTTCAAGCAGGAATCAAAGGATTGTATCTGTTCACCGGATACCCTGAGCTGTATTTGCCATCATACTGCTCGCCTCGGGCTGATCAATAAGAAGGTGATTACCCCTTCTCAAAACGAGATTAGGGAAAATCCGCGTAGTCGTAGTGCTAAATTGAGGATAGCCGAGCGCATTATAACTCAGCAAGAATGGCACGAAACTGCAGAGAGACTGTGTTTTTTAGATGAGACAAAGACTGGTGTCCGGAGAAGGCCGGCTCTGCTAAAGGGAGTTCGTGGCGTCTCTTTGGTTAATTGATAGTGATTAAGTAAATAACATAATAAGGAGGTTTAGAGATGTGAAAATTAAAAACTCAAAAGAGTCAAAATATAGCCAACAAAAAGGAGGAGTCAGATGAATAAGCAGTCTATATTAACTTCAATTGATGTTGGTACCACCAAGATATGCACCACAATATCCGAAGTAAACGATAATATGGGTGTCCGTATTGTCGGCGTCGGAGTTACCCCATCGCATGGGTTACATAAGGGCTTGGTGGTCAACATCAATGATGCCAGGGAAGCGATTCGTGAGTCGGTGAGAAAGGCGGAGCAGGCTTGCAACTACAAGGTGGAGTCGGCCTATGTGGGTGTTACCGGACGGCATGTCGACTCTGTGAACAATCGGGGGGTAGTGGCTATTACTCGAAGTGACCGGTTGGTACGCCCTGATGACCTCAAGCGGGTGCTTAACACCGCCCAGAGTATTAAAGTCCCCAGTGATAGGAGACTTCTGCATGTTATCCCTCGGGGGTATACCGTTGATGGTCAGGTCGGGGTCAAGAACCCGGTAGGAATGCATGGCTTTAGACTGGACGTGGAGACGCACGTTGTTACCGCGGCGGCAACTTCAATTCAGAACTTGGTAAAGTGCATTCGTGGTATCGGTATTGATATTGATGACCTGGTACTGGAGCCTCTGGCCTCAAGTGAGGCGGTGTTGACCCAGGATGAGAAGGCAGTAGGCGTTATCCTGGCCGATATCGGTGGCGGCACTACCGATATCTGTATTTTCAAGGATGGCAGCATCTGGCATTCCGCTATATTACCAGTAGCCGGTTATCAGCTTACCAGGGATGTTGCCATTGGTCTCGGGTTGCCATTTGAGGTGGCCGAGGAGATGAAGAAGAGGTATGGCAGTGTCATGCCGGTCTACGAAAGCAAGATGGAGACCGGCAGCCCGATATCCGAGGACGGACACGGCGTATCCTATCAGGATCTGTGTGACATTATCCGGGCTCGTGTTGAGGAAATCCTGAGGCTTATCCTGCTTGAGATGCCAAGTTCTGATTATGAATCAGTGGTGCCGGCTGGATTGGTACTCACCGGGGGCACTGCTAACCTTTCTGGCATAGAGACGCTGGGTCGTGAAATACTGAAACTGCCGGTGAGGGTTGGTGTTCCTACCCATGTAACCGGTATCACCGATGCTGTTTGTGATCCAGCTTATGCCACCAGCGTTGGTTTGCTGCTCTGGGGAGCCAGGAACAAAAGCAATCGGAAGTGGAGGGGTGGCTGGTTCGGTTCCCGACTGCGGCAATTAGCTTTCAATATCGGGAAACTATTTCGTTAATTACTAAATAAGATAGTAGAAAAGGAGGAGGAAATGGCAAAGACAAGCTTTGTCCCAAACCCAGCCAAGATTAAGGTTATTGGTATAGGCGGTGGTGGTTGCAATGCAGTTACTCGTATGGTCAGGGAAGAAATTCAGGGCGTGGAGTTTATTGCCATGAATACTGATGCCCAGGCTCTGGCTATTACTGAAGCCCCAACTCGTATTCAACTCGGTGAGAAACTGACCAAGGGGTTAGGTGTCGGTGGCAACCAAGCCATGGGCCAGAAAGCGGCCGAAGAAAGCCGAGATGATCTTAAGGAAATGATCGCCGGGGCTGATATGGTGTTTATCACCGCTGGTATGGGCGGTGGTACCGGTACCGGTGCCGCCTCTGTCGTCGCTGAAGTGGCTAAAGAGAGCGGTGCCCTGACTATTGCTGTGGTTACTAAACCTTTTGCCTTTGAGGGGACCCACCGCGCTGAGGTTTCCAAGGAGGGTATTGGCAAACTGTTGGGCAAGGTTGACACCCTTATCATCATCCCAAATGACCGCTTACTTGACCTCTGCGATCATAAGACGGCCGTTGATAGCGCCTTTAAGATGGCCGATGATGTACTGCACCACGGCGTTCAGGCTATCTCTGAGGTAATTACCGTACCCGGGATGATTAACCTTGATTTTGCAGACGTCAGTGCAGTAATGAAGGATGCCGGCCCCGCCTGGATGTCCATCGGTCATGGTTCCAGTAAGAATCGGGCCGTGGATGCGGCCAAGGAAGCCCTGGCCAGCCCACTGCTGGATGTTACCATCGAGGGATCAAAAGGTGTTTTATTCAATGTAGTTGGCGGTAGCGAACTTACCCTGTTTGAGGTCAATGAGGCGGCTGAGGTGATTAAACAGGCCGTAGACCCAGACGCCAATATTATCTTCGGCGTGGCTCATGACCCCAATATGGGTAGTGATATCAGGATTACCCTGATTGCTACCGGCTTTGTTTCCAAGACTGAATTCGGCGAATCTGAAGAAGACGAGTTGACCCGGCAGCTTAAGAGCATTAAAACAGAGGATGAGCTGGATGTCCCCTCATTCCTGAGACGTCCCTTATTCAGTCGTCAGCGTCAGGCGTTTACTGCGACCGATAAAGTTACTATCAAACAACCATCCAGATCCTGGTTTAAATAGATTTCTCGGGTTTTTCAATAGCTGAATAGAAACCTGAGCTAGGCAGAAGGCTGTGGGGTTTAGTACCCTGCAGCCTTTTTGTTTCAAAAAAACCATAGTAGGGCTTGACAAACACTACATATTGTGGTAATTTGTTTCAGCTATACTATATGCTGAGGTTGTTACCGTGAAATGTCCCTATTGTGGCAGTGATGATTCCAAGGTTATAGATTCCCGCGATGCCAATGATGGCGTGCGCCGACGGCGTCAGTGTTTGGATTGCAGCTCCCGTTTTACTACCTATGAGAGGGTGCTGCCGGCCAGCCTTTTTGTGGCCAAAAAAGACCAGAGGCGTGAGGAATTTAGCCGGGATAAACTGCTAACTGGTATTCGCAAGGCCTGTGAGAAACGGCCTCTACCGGCGGGCGCTGTTGATAGGCTGGTTGATGATATAGAGGCTGAACTCTACCAGTTGGGCAGGGCGGAGGTAGCCAGTACCACTATTGGCGATATGGTGATGGAGAGATTGAGGAGCCTGGATTACATTGCCTATATTCGCTTTGCCAGCGTCTATCGTGATTTTGCTGACATTACCGACCTGAAGCAGGAAGTGGATACCCTGGTCAGTGCCGGTGCTGAGACAGGCCAGGATGGTGGCCAACTCTCTCTTCTGCCTGGTGAGAAGTCGGGAGTACTGGCCAGTGGTCATCGAAGGAGACGGAAATGAGCAGACTTAGGATACTGAAAGACAATAATTTGGAGGGATAAGATATGAAGATAACATCAAGACTAGAAGACATAGAGGACCTTGAGCTACAAGTTAGCCCTTGGTTGGAGGAAAATGAAATACCGCTAAGTAATTATAGGATGACATCTTCTTACTATAAGAAACTATTACACAAATTAGTATGCTTAAGAATAGATGCATTTACTCCTTATGAACGGAGAGACCTCTATAGAAGACTAGTCTGCCCGGAAAACAGGGGGTTAATCCAAAGTGATCCTGTCGACTTTATGACAGATAATGATTTAAAAGAATTTTTCTCACCAAAAACTTGTAGACTTGTGCAAAAGAATTTAGTCCAAGAGAAATCAACATCTAGGCAGGGCAAACTTTGGGTGGATTGGGGGTGTGAATGAATTCAAACTACTTTGCTAATAAATTCATTACGAGCAATTTGGAAAAATCTACCAGTCTTATCGTGGAAAGGGCTAGACAGCTTGTTAACCAATTGGTTGAGCAAAGAGGACAGGAGAAGCCACCATTTTTGCCTGAGGATTTTGCTCCCTTACTGGGCATTAAGAAAATAATGAAAGAAGAACTTGGAGATGTGTGTGCAGTTTTATTAAGACTTCATGATGGTCAAGTAATCAAAGTGAACAAAAAACACAACCTTGCTAGACAAAACTTTTCTTGTGCTCACGAAATGGGTCATATTCTGTTCGATAAACTGGAGTTACAACAATGCATAGCGGATATAGAATTTAGAGGAACATTTGACCCGCAAGGTCAAGCATTTGCATATTCGAGAGCTAAAGAACGCCTGTGTGATATTGCAGCTACAGAGTTACTTATGACTGAGGCGATATTCAGAAAGTATTTATTAGGTTTTGGAGTTTCTGTTAATTCGATAGCGCTATTGTCTAATGTTTTTAAAGTTTCAATTCCTACAGTGGCAATTCGTATTGAGGAAGTAAGCCTTGAACCTTGCATTGCTCTTCAATGGAAGTTGTGGCAGAGACGCGGTTATAAATCGCTTCGATTATCTTGGTCACGAAGAAAAAAGAATTGCATGCCAGTACACGCGCAAGCTAAGCTAGGTTCCTCTTTATTTAAAGCGTTTGAAACTGATAGTGTTGTGAAATGTCGTAAAAAATTTAAAATTGGAACTGAAGTGAAGTATTTACCAATGGAATCTAAGGGTTTTGGCTATGGTGAAAATAGGCGAGTTTATTCCTTAGCCTTCCTAGATAGATAAAGCATTGAAAAGAAATCTTGGAAAATTTTACATTAACTAATTAGTGAAAGGAAACGATTGAATGGAGCTTAACCGCACCCAGATTGCCAGGGTCATCTTTATCGCCGCCGAGTCTATGGGTATATCTGATAGAAAACGGATTGAGTGGCTTACCAGCCAGGTGATTGAGAGATTAGAAAGGCCACAGACGCTACCCGGGATGGAAAATCTGGTGCCCAGGAATCATAAGCAGAGTCGGGTAACCAACGAGTTTGAAATCCTGAGTATGGTAAAAGAGTTCTTGGCCAGTGAGGAACTATCACAACAGGAGGAGATAACTCAGCCTGGAAAGGGGGAAGTAGCCGTGACGGTTAAAACGAAAGCCAAGGTCGCTAACGGTATCAATCTTACTCAGAATGCGCTCCGGGTTCTGGAGAGAAGGTATCTTAAGAAGGACAAGCAGGGCAATGTTATTGAGACACCGGAGGAGATGTTTCGCCGCGTGGCGCGAGCTATTGCCTCTGCCGAACTCAATTATGACCCCAAGGCGGATACCGAGATCTGGGAAGAAGAATTCTATCGGCTCATGGCAGGCGTTGAGTTTTTACCCAATTCACCTACCCTGATGAATGCCGGACGGGAGCTGGGGCAGCTTTCGGCATGCTTTGTCCTGCCCATTGAGGACTCTATGGAGTCCATCTTCGAGACGATAAAAAACACTGCCCTTATCCACAAGAGTGGTGGTGGCACCGGCTTTTCCTTCTCTCGGTTGAGGCCAGAAGAGGACCGGGTTGGCTCTACCGGGGGGGTGGCCAGCGGCCCCGTCTCCTTTATGCGAGCCTTTGATGTGGCTACCGATGTCATTAAGCAGGGCGGGACACGCCGCGGGGCAAACATGGCTATCCTTAATGTTGACCACCCGGATATTATGAAGTTTATAACGGCCAAAGAAGACCCGGCTGCTCTTACTAATTTCAATATCTCGGTGGCGGTAACGGCTGAGTTTATGGAAGCGGTCGAAGCTGGTGGCGAATACAATCTGGTGAATCCTCGTACCAAAGAGGTGGTGGGCAAGCTCAAGGCTAAGGAAGTATTTGATAAGATAGTAGCTATGGCCTGGCAAACCGGAGACCCGGGCATTGTTTTCCTTGACCTGATAAATGATGGCAATCCAACACCGCACCTGGGCAGCATTGAAAGCACCAATCCCTGCGGCGAGCAGCCGCTGCTGCCTTATGAGTCGTGTAATCTGGGCTCCATAAATTTGGCAAGGATGCTACGGGTAAAAGATAAGACTTCTGAGATTGATTACCCCAAGCTGGCCGAGACGATAAGAACAGCCGTCCGGTTTCTGGACAATGTTATTGATGTTAACAAATTCCCCCTGCCCGAGATAGAGGCAATGACAAAAAAGACGAGAAAGATAGGGCTCGGGGTGATGGGCTTTGCCGATATGCTGCTTCAGCTTGGTATCCCCTATAACTCAGAAGAGGCATTGAAGAAGGCAGGGGAGGTAATGGAAACAATACAACATGAAGCAACCGAAGCATCTAAGAATTTAGCGCAGGAAAGAGGAGTTTTCCCTGCTTTCCAAGGTAGTAAATATGACAATCCCGATGGTATCAGAGTTAGAAATGCTACATGCACCACCATTGCCCCTACCGGCACACTGAGCCTGATAGCCGGCTGCTCCAGTGGCATTGAGCCCCTCTTTGCCCTGAGCTATATCAGGAATATCCTTGATGGCACCCGGATGGTTGAGGTAAATCCCTATTTTGAGGAGGCAGCCAGAAGAGAAGGATTCTACTCCGAGGAGTTGATGCAGAAGTTGGCAGATGGCGCTCACTTAGATGATATGGATGACATTCCAGAAAGAACTAAGCTGTTGTTTGTTACTGCCCATGAGATAGATACCCAGTGGCATGTCAGGATGCAGGCCGCCTTTCAGAAGCATACCCATAATGCCGTATCAAAAACGGTCAACTTCCCCCGGGAGGCTACCCAAGAAGATGTAGCCAGGGTGTATAAGATGGCTTATAAAGAGGGGCTGAAGGGGATTACAATCTATCGGGATGGCAGTCGTGAAGGGCAGGTACTGACTACGGGCAAGGAGAAGAAGGCGCAAGGTGTCGCGCTTGCTCCCAGGAGAAGGGCAAAGACAACCTCAGGGGTTACCGAAAGGGTGACCACCGGCTGCGGCTATATCTATGTAACGGTTAATTCTGACGAGCAGGGGATATGCGAGGTCTTTTCTACCTTGGGCAAGGCCGGCGGCTGTGCCTCAGCCCAGCTTGAGTCCACCTGCCGGCTCATTTCGCTGGCTTTGAGGTCCGGGATAGATGTTGCCTCAGTGGTGAGACAGCTTAAGGGCATTCGTTGCCCGTCCATTGCCTGGGAAGAGGGCAAGTCTATACTCTCCTGCGCCGATGCCATTGCCAGCGTCCTGGAAAAGCATATAAATGGCGGTAAAGTGAAAAACAATAGTGCCAAGGCGGTTCAGGACTATGGCTTGGTCAAAAACATCGCCGGGCAGTGCCCCGATTGCGGTAGCCTGCTGGTATATCAGGAGGGCTGCTTCATCTGCCCCGGGTGCGGGTATACGAAGTGCTAGGGGAAAAGGGAGAATAGAAATGTCATTCAGTATAATCGGGAATATTGTAGAAAAGATAAATATATTCTCGAAAAAATCTGAAAAAAGGGAGACAGTTGCGGATATTTACGAGAGAATATTTAGAATTGCTGATAAATATGCTGCCGAAGATACAAAACGATATATTCAGACAGAAGCCTTAAAGAGACCATTTAAAAGAGGCCCTGCGGAACCAACTGCAGGCGATACAGATAATGACCTAATTTGGGAGAGAATCAGAATATATAGGGAACAGAGATTTGAATTATATCTAAACAAAATGATTTCCAAGCTTAAAATAGACAAAGATTTATTAACCAATGACGTTGCAAAAAAATAGCAAAAAAGGAGGTGATATATGCCAATAACATCAGAAGGGGTAATGATATTTATTGATGGCAGCAATGTGTACCATTCCCTTAAACACTTTTATAAGAGAACTAATCTGGATATCGGCAGGTTTTGCCAGAGAATATTAAATAAACGCCGTCTTGTAAGAATTTACTATTACAATGCCAAGGTAGGACAGAAGGAGGAGCCGCAAAGGTATAAAGACCAGAAAAAGTTCTTTGCCGGCGTGGAAGCTATTCCCTACACTGAACTGCGTCTGGGGCGGCTGGTCTATAACAACTGGCCCGGTACGCCACCCTATGAAAAAGGGGTTGATATACAACTGGCTACCGATATGATAACCCACAGCTTTAAGAATAATTATGATGTCGCCATACTGGTGGCTGGCGATAATGACTTTGTCGGCGCCCTGCAGGCGGTGAAGGATAACGGTAAGAATGTAGAAGTGGTGCTATTTGGTAAAGAACGAACCTCTATGCAGCTCCGGAATGTAGCAGATAGGGTAATAACCATAGACGGCCGGTTTCTCAGGGGCTGCTGGAAGTAAGGATGGGCTGGGATGAAGTCAGGAAAGACAGGCGGGCGAGAGCCCATCGTTTGCTGGCTTATACCGGGGGTCAGCTTTCCCGGGAGCAGGGTGCTATTATCAAGGACTGGGGGGGCAGGCTTCCCATTGCCCTTATCTATCCCAATTCCTACTACATTGGCATGTCCAATCTGGGTATTCACGCCATCTATAGCCTGCTGAATAGCTATAGTGATGTCGTTTGTGAGCGTGTCTTCTGGGAGGGAAACGGCAGGTTAGCACCGGCCCTGAGTCTGGAATCCCAGCGACCGCTTTCGGATTTTGCTGTACTTGCTTTTTCCATCTCCTATGAGCTTGATTATTTCCATGTGGTTAACATCCTGAAAGCCAGTGGTATACCGCTATATGCTGCCGACCGCGATGACAGGCATCCTCTGGTTATTGCTGGTGGCGCCTGTATTACCGCTAATCCCATGCCACTGGTTCCCTTCTTTGACTGTTTGTGCATTGGTGAGGCCGAGCCGATGCTACCGGCGATGCTTCCTGTTTTATCTGAAGGAGCTGGCCGGCGTGATGATATGTTAAAGATTCTGGCAACACTACCCGGTATCTATGTGCCCCAGTATCATACAGGCATGGCTATTACCCGCCAGTGGACGCGTAATTTGGATGACTTTGCCGTACATTCTACGGTACTCACTAATGATACCGAGCTTGGCGAGCTTTATCTTATTGAGGTGGAGCGGGGCTGCGACCGGGGTTGCCGTTTTTGCCTTGTCAGCAGTGCCTTTTGCCCGATGCGCTATCGTTCTTTAAGCACTCTTATAGAACAGGCTAGGCTTGGTCTTAAATATAGAAAGCGACTGGGGCTGGTGGGTCCGGTTGTTTCCGACCATCCTGAGATAGAAAAACTGTTGCCCAGATTGAGGCAGATGGGTGCCGGGCTTTCCATGAGCTCGCTGAGGGTCAGCCCGCTTTCCGTCACGGTTCTCAATGAGCTAGTTAAGGGAGGTGCTAAAACTATTACTCTGGCTCCTGAGGCTGGCTCCCAGCGGCTACGCCAGGTAATAGGCAAGGGCATTACCGAGGATGATGTTCTGAGAGCAGTGGCTGAAGTTGCCGAGCAGGGGCTAAAACAGCTAAAGCTCTACTTTATGATTGGTCTGCCTTCGGAGGCCGATGTCGATATTGAGGAAATGGTAACTCTGGTGCTTAAATGTAAGGATATCCTTGATCGGGGTAAGGCTGGCTGCCGCCTTAGCCTGAATATTGCCCCTTTCGTGCCCAAAGCAGGTACCCCCTTCCAGTGGCTGCCTATGGCAGACCTGGCTGCCTTGAATCACCGTTTGAATATACTCAGGAGAAAGCTGTCGCCAAAGGGGGTTCAGGTCAGGAGTGAAAGCCCGGCCTGGAGTCATGTTCAGGGGGCTCTGGCTAGGGGTGATATAAAAATGGCTGAGGTGCTGGCTGTTATGGAAGGGGTGTCACTGGCTGGCTGGCGTAAAGCAGTAAAAAAGTGCCAGCTGGATGTTGACTTCTATGTTCTTGAGAAATGGGATGTCAGCCGGCAGTTACCCTGGGCAATGCTGGATCTGGGCGTTCCCAAAGACCATCTGGTAAGTGAATTAAATAGGGCCATGGCTCAGTAGAGTGAGCCTCGTTCTAGTCGGAAGTGAGATTAAATAGGCATAAAAAGAGGGCTTATGCCCTCTTGATAAATCATATTGGTTAAAGTTTCAGCCGAGGAGTTCGGTGACCACGGCGTTTATCTCACGGCCATCAGCCCTACCCTTAAGCTGGGGGATGAGTTTGCCCATAACCTTTCCCTTATCACCAGGTCCTTGCGCTGCCACTTCGTCAATGATCTTGCGGGCGGCGACTATAATCTCATCCCGGCTTATTTGCTCTGGTAAATACTCTTTCAGAATAGCCAACTCAGCCTCCTCCTGAGCCACCAGGTCCTGACGGTTTCCCTGCTTGAAGGCTTCAATACTCTCTTTACGCTGCCTGGCCTCCTTGGTAATGATGCCCAAGATGTCCGCTTCCTCTAATTCAGTCTGTTTGGCGATTTCGGCATTCTTAATAGAGGCCATTATTAGCCGAATAACAGAACTCCTGAGCTTATCCCTGTCCCTCATCGCCTTTCTGAGGTCATTGGTAAGCCCTTGTTTTAGGGTTGTTTCCATTTAATATTACCTTAGATTTATTATTACTGTCTTCTGGCTACCCTGGCTGCCCTGGTTGCCTGGCGCCTTCTGGCCGTCGCTTTACGGGCACGCCTGGTAATTGGCTTCTGATAGTGTCCTCTACGGCGTGCTTCAGATAACACACCATCCTGTTGAACTTTTCTGTTAAACCGTTTAAGAAAACTATCAAAGCCCTCTCCATCATTGGCCGTTACCTTAGTGGCCACATAGCATCAGCCTCCTTTAGCATAGGCTGCCATCTCAGGGTTAAACAAAATGTGCAGCCGAAAGAATTGATAAACCTGTTAATTCTAAGCCAGTTTAGGGTTTGATGTCAAGGGAGCTTGGAAAATGCAGTGTATTTGATAAAAGCATTGGTAAAAATTTGGTGGATGGTGAGTTAAAGATAGGATAAGAGATGTTGACATTCGCCATTTGGCGAATTATAGTACTTTCGTATTAGTACTATTTAATTATTACCATAGTAATGATGCCGGAGGCTTTAGCTAGCCCTGATTTTTCAGGGTGAGTAGCTGCCTAATAAATAATGATAGTGGTGAGGTGATATGGGTGGAATTCGAAATACTAGACGTTTTACGCTACGAAGCACTTCATTTCTTGCTTTCTGGCTTTGTGGGGCTACTGGGGTACTGGTTGATATTGACCATCCTATCGCGTACTACCTACTTCAAGAAGCAGGTGGGCGTTTTCTCCACGCACCGCTTCTCTTTGTTGGCGGCATTGTGCTTTGCTGCCTTGGCGCATATCTCGGAGGATTATTTATTAAGCTGGTTTTGAGAAGGAAATCGGTAACCCCTTCTCTTGGCCAAGCAAGCGGCTAGGTGTAAACGGCTATCACCACTGCCTCTTTGGGGTTATGCTCATCAAAGAAGAGCACCGCCGTCTTTCTGCCGGTGGTCATCTCGGCTGTCGGCAGGTTTCGGGCGACGGCAATATCTTCCAGATAGACCTTATAGCTCCCGGCAAGCTGGACAGTAGCTGTGTAGTCTGTTGAGTTAAAACTTCTTAGAACCGCTTTCCTGAGTTTCATTGTCTTGCATCTCCTTCTTTATACTGCTCCTAATAACAGGCGTTGCTCGTACTCACCACGGCCGGGGTTATAAATCAGGGTCAAGCCAAGCAGCCTCTTCTTCTGGGCATCAAGCCCGGCTCGGCCGTCGGTTATATCAATAACATCGTATAGCTGTTGGCCGCAGTTAACCGGGATTCGGATTAAGCCATTAGCTGACTCTATTTCAGCCTGCCTGAGGTGTGTATCTCCTCGGGCATAGGCTTGGGAAACGGAGCCAATATTTTTATCCTCCAGCTTGTTTAACCGGTCATAGACCTTATCTATCTCGTTCCAGTTAAAGCTATCGGTGATGATGGCAGATTCAGTGCCACTATCGTATCCCTCAACCTGAATGCGGTTATACCTTAAGGCTGCAAGCTGGTATCTTCCCTCAAGTATCGGGTGATCTGAACCATAGGAATAAACCGAAGCGTCTTCAGCCAGTGGATTTACCAGATAAACCTTATTGCCCTCAATAAATAACACATCGGGGACAAATGACATAAGTCTGCTGATAACTGTATTACCCCTGGTGTCGGGGCTTATGGTGAAGTCGGGGTAGTAACCGGTGATAACCGATGACTGGGACATCACCTCCAGCTTCAAGCCAGCCCTGGCTAGAATAAAAGCCAGGATGTCCTTGACACTCATATCGCTTGAGGTCTTATTCCATCGGAACTGGTGCCTGGATAGCCAGTTTTTCGCCAGGCTCCAGCCATCGGCGGCATACAATATAAGAGAGGCTTTGCCCCCTGAGCTGGAATGCTCATAGGCTTCCAGGATGAAGCTCTGCCCGGGACTTATCTCATTGCCCTGAGGGGTGGTGTAGCCGGGGCTTAGGTTCAGCTGACAACCGATGCCAAGTGGTGGTGGCAAAGATGAAAAGCGGCCGTCATCGTTTCTGATTTCTGCGCTGAGCTTGCCCTCTGATATTCTATTCTCCTGTTTTAGGGATAGGACATCGGTAGTCAGGTCCAGGCTTTGGCTGGCAAGTGAAGCTCGCCAGACGCCGTTTGGTGAAGATAGCCAGCAGTAATCCCCATGGTGGGCGATAGCCAGACCATACTCCGAAGACAGGTCAAAGGGCACCGGTTCCCGCCACAGGTTGTCAATGAACTTACTGCCAGCTACTGAGTGTGACCAGAAGGGGCGTGAGCAGGCTTCGCTGCCGGTGAACTTCTCAACATAGAAGCATCGGAACACCTCTGGCTTATCCAGAAACGCATGGTGATACTCAAAGTCGCCGCCTGATGGGGCCTGGGCGAACTCCTTGAGCTGTGACCAGGTGTCGGCGGCAACATCACCACCGTCGCCATAGGCCAGGCTCCACAGCTTGAAGTTGCCATTCGAATCCTGGCCGGTGGCAAACAGGTTCCAATCGCCATCATATATGGCGGCCACGCCCGACAGGCCACCGGTGGTCTTATCCCAGGCTGATTTTGCCTGCCACTGGCTATTTTCATACTTCTTGACATAGAGTGTTTGCTGGTCGGCAAAAAATAAGGCCAAGTCACCATTGGGCTTGTAGGCAGCGGATATGCCATTAATGGCAGTGGTCGGTGAATAATCAATGAGTTCCGGGCTTGCCCAGTTTATACCGTAGTTGGTGCTCTTTATTCGCTGGATTTTTCGGTCACTCTCAATCCAGAATATAGACACCTCGGCCCCCAGTGAAGCTGCGGCCACAATAATGGCATTATACTGGTTGGTATAGGTCCACTGGCTGAAATCGGACTCCGCTCCCGGGGCAGCCACCCGCTGCCGGTATAGCTTCCTTGAGTCGGATGGCGGTGTTATCCTGACCCTTATTAGTGAGCCATCGCCGGCCATAGTCACGGCGTGAAAATAGTCATCCTCTTGCCCGGCATAGAGCCTCGTCCAGTCAAGCCTGGTAACGCCGGCAATTTTATTGCAGGCTTCCAACTTGACATAAGGATTATAAGTAGCCTGCTTCTGGGCAGTTAGTAAAGTTTGCGATAGAGTTCTCATTTTTATTTATCCTCACCTTGCTGGTTTGGGATATATTCCTTACCCCAGAAGAGATGGCCGGCAATATACCCAAGGGCAAATATTAACAGCAGCCAGAAGACCAGTGGCCAAAACCAGTGGCCAATCGTTGAGCCGATAGCGACCAGGGCGATGATACATAGCCCTTCATACCTGTGCCATATATCGCGCATTATATAGGTCCACGGTCGGCCGCCTATTACCTGCCATAGTGCTTTATAGATATTATTTATCGTCGTCACTCCCCGGTTTTAGAATTAAGGGCCATAGTCGGTTTTTTTGGACGCAGCCGGATAGATTGATTTATAGAGCTGGTTTAGCCTGGTCCGGTTTCTCCGCCCCAGTCGCTTGAGCTCACTTCTGAAGTAACTGAGTTTCCCCCTTCCCCAGTTGAGGAATTCATTGGGGGTAATGGTGCCACCAACATTAACCCGGTTGATGGCAAAGGCGGCCCATTCTACAGCAGCATAGCCACAGGCACCGGTGGCGATTAAGTCTTCAAGGTGGCTGGGGATGGTAGAGCTTTCAGCATCAAGGTTATGGAGCTTGCCATAGTAGATATAGGCATTTGAGCCATCGGGAACTTCATCACCAAACAGGTTTAGCGCATCCCCCCAAAGAGCAAACTGCTGGTAATAGGGTGGGAACCTGCCCACCGGATACTCTGCGGCTTCTATCATAACCCTGTCCGTCAGGGATGATATATCAATCTCCCTGGAACTGGGGGTGGTGGGCAGGGTGGCCTTTACCGGCAGGGGCACCGACTCAGATAGTTCCTTGACAGCGCGGGCGATGTGCCTGTCCAGCTCATCGTTACCCCAGCGGTAGTTTTCAGCATCCTCATCGTGCAGGTCACGCCTGACCATAGTTCTCATCATGTTTAGATCCATAATTTCATACCTCCCCCTTTAGTTGGTGTTTCTATCTTGGCAATAAAAGAATCGGAGCCCCGGCCGAGTTCACCGACAAACAATTCCTTGAGTAGGGCTCCCAGCTCTACGGAAGTACCGAGCTCAGCGGAGATTATAGCTACCATCTGTAAGCTAATAGTTCCCTGTCCCTGCCCACTCTCTGAGTCAGCCAGGGTGGCAGTCGGCAACGGCGTGCCCTCTGAGCCGGTGCCAGCATCTGATGATGATTTCCCAGTGCCTGATGTATAGTCAACCTCAACATAAACTTGGGTAAGTTTAAGGGATTGGTCTCCCTTCTTGATATTGGCACCTATTTCAAGGGCATCAATATCAGCCCATTCCCAAGCCTGACTATCAGCAGGGTTGAGCGCCCATTCTTTGCTCCATGTTTTCCAATAACCGGGGGCATCGTCTGGATGCAGGGTCAGTTCCTCCCCGTCGGTAGTGGTAGCATCTGACCGACAGGAAATCTTCATATAGGCATAATAGGCGGCGTTTGTGCCATTGCACCTGGCTCGGCAATAAACGGTTATCTTATTTATTGTTCCTGAGCCAACAGAATGTGAGGGGAGGGCGTAAAGGTCTCTTAGATAATTGGTAGTATTATTTACAACATAAGTAGTGCCGTCATCGGCTATAGCCTCGTCTACATCTTCCCAATGTGCTTCGCCTGCACCTGGCACAGCACCAGGAATATTCGTTTCACTACCTGCACCATTTGGTCGTAAAATCTCAATAGCCATTACTGCCACATCCCCTCAAGGGCCTTTCTTTCAGACCCGGTAGCTTTAGTTTCAAAGTCCTCTTTTGACTTGAAACCAAGCTCCAGAATATTCAGTTCCTGGCTGGCATCCACAAACTTGTGAAGCGCCATAAACTCGTGCCTCTTCAGCTCAGCCAGCAAATTATTGAGCAATGGAGTATGCTCTTCCGGGATACCTTTATGCCAGCCCGTTGCATGGAGTTGAGTATGAGCCAGCCGACAGGCATCAACAGCCAGGCGACCACTTATTATCCTAAGTCTTTTCTGTTCATCCATGGGCGTCCTGCTAACTCAAAGTTATAGTAAGCTCTAAAGTCCAGGTGCCGCTGACCTTAGTCCCCAGAGAGTCAACCTTTCTGTTAAGACATATGGCACTGGTGCCCTGTTTTACTACCCACTCGTTCCAGGCGTAGTTGGCATCGCTAGAACCAAAGCTTGATTTGAGGGTTATCTTCTGGCTGGTAGAAGTGGGATAGCCTGATTCCATACCCTTATAGGTCTTATTGGTGGCCGCCTGTAGGTCGGTCTGATCAGGATCGGCGGCGGCACTGCTATCACCGATGCCTATCTGGGTATTGGCATTATTGTAGTAGTTACTGGATACCCCGGTAATCAAATCCCACATCTCATCAATGCCGGTGTTTAAGAGGCAATTACCCTGGCCTTCTATGACCTCATAAGGCTTGAATAACTTGTAGAATTCATCCTCTCTACCCCGGTGGGGCTCAATGTCTTGCTGGTATTTGCTGAGCTTGTAGTGACACAGCCATCGGGCTACATCTTGCTTTTCCATTTCCTCTCCTTTGGAGGAGCCCTCGTGAGAAGACTCCCCCTAATCGCTTAATCTTAGTCCTGAACTAAAGTCCAGGAATTTAGTCCTGAACTCCAATTAGCGCCGCCGCTTTGACCGAGCTAAACAGAGCCAGTGAACAGTACCATTTAACCCTGGTACGAGAGGCGTCCTTGTTCTCAAGCGGGCCAATCGGCTCCGCCTGAAGGAAGCCAGGGCTGGTCAGGCCGCAGAGGGCGCCCTCACCGAACTGGATGGCATATATGGTGGAGCAGTCGCCGCCGGTAGTATCCGTTTCCAGGCTATCGGTGGCAACATGGGTGTCTAGTATCCAGTCATTGACCCCGATGGGGATGCCATCCCAGAGCTGGGTGAAGTTACCCCAGCTATCACGGTCGGTGTCCATCATGCCGCCGGCGGCCCTGACAAGGGTGTTCATCTTACGCCTGGAGCGGCGGCTCATCAACAGCATATCAGGCTTGCCACCCTTTACCGCATCTATGAGCTCATCCAGCTTATCCAGGGTCAGCGTAGCCCCGGTGGCGGCCATGGCGATTACCTGGTCGCTGGTGGTGGTGGTATCAATGAGCAGCCTCAGTCCATCAAACTGCTTTGAACTGGTTACCGAGTCTCCGTAGATAAAGGCTTCCTCAAACTTCTGCTTGAGCGCCTTTGCCTTAAGCTCAATAATGGCCGCCTCAAGGTCCTGGACATTGCTCCGCGTCGCTTTAAGGAAGTTGTCGACGTCGGCATCGCCGCCCATAATTTTCAGGTTAGCCGTTAACTGTTCAAAGGTTGGCGTGGACTCAGCCCAGGTATCACCGACATCGTAGAAGTCAATGTTGGGCAGGGTCTTCTCCTGGTTGTAGGTCAGACCGTTGCCCACGATTTCAATAAAGGGTAGCTGTTGCAGGATGGGGGAGTCCTTGACAATAGTCTCCACCACCCCCTGTAGTAATATATCGTTGGAAAGTTTTGATGCTTCAGCTAAAGTTAAAGCCATTTTGTTTCTCCTTTTTTTAAAATGCCCGTCTATTTCAGGATGAAAAGCCTCCCATGGCATATTGAATCTTTTCCTTGGGGGATAAAGCTGATAGGTCTGGCGGTGTCCTCACCGGGGCGCCGCTGGGAAACCTGGCTTGCATAGCTTCAGCCTCCAGTCCCTGTCTTACCTTACCGACCAGGTCCTTAGCCTTGACGAGGGATTCGTCAATAGCCTCAATGGTGTCGCCACTGATAAGTTCGGCAGGCACGTCGGGATGGGTGCTGATAACCAGGGCTTTATAGCTGTCTACTGCCTGAGCCAGGCTATCACTTAACTTTTTCCGTTGCTCGTCAGACTCAGCCAGGGACTGCTTCAGGTTGTTAATCTCACCATCCTTATCGGCGATAGCCTGCTCCAGTCTGGAAACTTGCTGGTCTTTTAAGGTAATATCCCGTTTCTTTTGGGCTACAAGCTCTTCAAGCTGGCTAACTTTAGCCTTAAGCCTATTTAGCTCTTCTTCCATAGTATTGGGCTCTTTCTTCTCTTTATCTGCCAAGGTAACTAACCTCCTCAGATTGTTCTAAATACCTTCTGTCTGGGGCTGCAAAGCTCTCTCTCGCGTTTCACCCCGGGAAGGTTTGGTGTTAAGCTTTTGGTTCATCTTGAGGATAGCTTCCCTCTCCTCAAGCCAGTCGGAAAATTCCATTTCAGGGTCTTTAACCCCGATTTCAGACATAGCCCGGCGTCTTGAGTGGATGCCACTCTGGACCAGTGTCTGCTCGTTGGTTACCAGACGGGCTAAATCCCTGGGCAGCACCGGGCTCCAGACCATATCCAGACGATAGTGACCAAAGTCCTGGTTCTGGTATTTCTCCAGGAGCTTCAATATAAGCTGGTTTCTTCGCCTGTAGGCGGAGGTCCTGATGATCCTTTTACGCCATACCTTCTGCAGTAGCGGCTGCAGCTCAATCTCAAGGGCGACCCCGGAAAGGTCCCTGGTGGTGCCGCCGAAGGCGGCCCGGGGTGATTCGGCGACATCGTGAAGGGTTCTATAGAGAAGCTCAATATAGTTGATGTGGAGATTGACACCGCCGCCCTGTAGCAGGTCAAGAAGGTAGGCTTTGGCGTCATCGGGTATGTTCCACACCGCTCCCGGCTTGACGGCGATGTCCTCGGATTCCTCCACATTCTCCAGGACGGCGATGGGGTTGCCGGAAAGCTCCAGGATCCTTGATAGCTGGCTCATTGCCCGATTCAGCTCTCGTTGCGGCTCTATGAGCTGGGGTAAATCGGATGTGCCCCAGAACTTCTTCGGCTCCCTTAGATTGGGGTAGATGATAAACGGGATAAAGCCGTAGGGGTTGGCTTTCTTCTCAATCAGGGCATTGTCCAGCCAGAGCTCAAAGTGCTGCTCGGTCCATAACTCAACAATGCTTGCCGTCTTGCCCTTGGGTCTTATCTGGTGCAGGATTTCAGCCTCTTCTGCGGTCAGGTTGTACCTTGAGGCTACCCGCCATACCCTTGAGGTATCATCCCCCAGCCACCAGGCATAGATGCCCTGAATATCGGGGGCGGTAACCCGGACGCCCTTACTTTCAGTATCCCAGATAACCTTGAAGCAGGCATCACCCAGGATGGCGCAGTCAATCTCGGTGTCAAAGTCAAGCTGCTCCAGGTTATTTTCCTGATACACCTGCTGTATGGCGGCTTCAGCCCTCCTGGCTCTTTCTCTGGCTTCATCCGAGTCGTCCACGGCCTTAACGGTGCAGTGAACATCGGACATAATGTATGAGGTTATCTTGTCTATAACCACCTTGGCATAGTTAAAGGTCAGCTGTTTCTCCCCACGGCTGGCGCGGCCTAACCAGTGTCGGCCATGGTAGAAATCAAGCAGCTCTTTATACCGCCTGAGCCGGTCTAAATCACGGTGGTTTAACTGCATTGGGGTAAAGTCATTATTCATTTTTAACCCTCTCTAAAAATCTTGCTTTAAGTGGTGCGGTAGCTCTTTAATGCCCTCTGGACGGTGCGCTGGCTGATGCCGAATATTGTCGCCAGCTCTTTTACTCCTTTTGCCTCTTTTCGGAAAAGCCTCACTATTTCTTCGTCCCTCTGCCTCTTGAGCAAACGCTGCTTGCCCCCGGGTTCATCGTAGATACAGCTGGGGAAGGGGCAGTTGAGACAAGATTCAGCCAGTTCACAGCCTCCATCCCTGTAATGGCAGTACTCCGGTGGTAAGTCCAACTCAGTGCCAAACGCCTGCTCTAGTTTCATAATACTCAATCCAAAAACTCACTGAGTGGTAATAGATTAGCACATATGTTCTATTTCAGTCAATAGGATTTTGTCACCTTCTAAAATTAAATACCAATTTTTGATGATTTTTTACATCAGAGTGAGCTAACAAATCAGGCTTATTTGCGTTATAATTTATAAGTTCTCTAAAACTTGACAAAGGAGGCTGTTAGTGTTAATATTGCTTTGACAAAGTAATAGTTTATTATGGTACCATTTGATAATTATTTTAATGTGATAGAGGCCGGCCGCCGTCTTGGTATTCACCCGGAGACGGTGAAGCGGTTGTGCCGGCAGAAAGACCTGCCGGCGGTAAAGGTCCATAATACCTGGCTGATTGACAAAGAAACCCTTGACAACTTTGCCGGCACCTATATCCCGAAGCGTGGCGCTAAAAAAAGGTTAATATAAGAAATTCTATAAATAAGGGGAGGTAGAAAAGTGAAACACAAAAATATTTTCCGGATGCTGGCGGTAACTCTAACCCTGGCAATGCTGCTGGTGGCGATACCGGCATCGCCGGCTCTGGCGGCGATTAACTTAACTGTTGACCCTGAGGAAGGTGAAATCTTTGATGAGATTGAGCTCACTGGCGCAGGATTCTCAACGAATACAGAATTTAATATTTTCTTTGCCAGACAGAAGGCTGATATCAATGATGATATTAACACGGATGTTACCGTCTATGAATTTATTACCTCGGATACAACTGGTACTGCTGGCCAATTTGTTTGGGACTTTGATATACCGGATGAGCTTACTGGTGGCCCGGACCCCGATGAAGATGTCTATGGTGGCATGCACTATGTCTATGTCACCTATGCATACGCTGCAACAGTAATTAAGGCGGTTGCCAGCGTAAGGGTAATCGGTATTGTCGAGGTTACCGACTTTGACCCCGATGAGGGCACGGTGGGCACCGAGGTTGAGATTGCCGGTGAGGGCTTTGCCCCCGAAGAGGTTCTTACCGTGGAATATGACGGCGATGAGATTGATATAGAGAGTGGGGATGAAGAAACAAATGAAGATGGTGAATTTGAACTGACCATTATCATCCCGGAGAGCACCTATGGCGAGCATACAATAACCATACTCGGGGAGGATTCCCTTGCTGAGCTTGAGCTTGAATTTTCCGTGATACCGGAGATAACCATTGACCCGGAAACGGGTGAAGCTGAAACTCTGGTAACTATAATCGGCACCGGCTTTGATAGATATAGCGATGTTGTCATCACCTTTAATGGTGACGAAGTGAAAGAAAAGAGGGCGGGTAGTGATGGCAGCTTTGATACCTTCTTCACCGTGCCTGCAGTTGATGCAGGTCCCTATACTGTTTTTGCTGAGGATGAGGATGATGATGACATCTGGGCTGATGCAGAGTTCACGGTAACCGTTCCCCCATTAAATCCAGATATTGATATAAGTATAAACAGCGGCAATGTCGGTGACGAGGTCACGGTTAGCGGCACCGAGTTTGCCCTTGATGACACTGTAACAATCTTCTTTGACCTTGCAACTATTGACGAACCTATAGACCTTAGTACTATTAAAACAGTTCCTACCGGGTCTGATGGAAGTTTTACTACCAAATTTAATATTCCAGAAAGCACCGGGGGTATGCATTTCATATCAGCCATTGATACTGACCTCAATATTGATGGTGAGTATTTTACCGTTGAGCCCGAGATGAGCATGGCACCATTAACCGGCTTTATAAATGATGAAATAGATGTCAGCGGCACCGGTTTTGATGCCAGCGAGACGATAACAATTCTGTACGGCAATGCCGCGGTTACTCAAACGGCGCCGATTACCACTGGTCCCGAGGGTAGCTTCACTGGTAGCTTCCTCGTCACGGCGATACCGGGAGGCAGCCGTACGTTAACGGTTACGGACGGCACCAATAGCCTCACCGCAGTTTTCACGATGAAAGCCAGTATTATCATCATTCCGACCAGCGGTATCATTGGCAGTGGGGTTGGGATTGGTGGTTATGGATTCGGTGTTAATAAGGAGATAACCATCCTGTTTAACAATTCAACTGTTACTCTCTTGGCGCCAATTACCACCGGCCTTGAAGGGACTTTTAGCAATGCACAATTCTATGTCCCCGCCGGCACGACGGGTACGGCTACCATTACCATCACCGATGGTACCACCAGTATTAACACCAGCTTTACAGTGTTAGCTGCCACGGCGAGCATCAGCCCGACGAAGGGTAGTACCGAAACAACGATTACAGTTAGTGGTACCAACTTTGCCGCCGGTGGTACGGTAACCATAAAATACTATATGGCGGCTGGTTCTACTACCGGGGATTTTGAGGAATTCACCGCCACAGCCACCAGTACCGGAGTGCTTTCAACCACTTTTGATGCTCCAGTCAGTGAGGGCGGGAATCACGCTATAATTATCAGCGATGGTAGCAACATTATTGATGATAAAAGCTTCACAGTGGAAACTAGCGATATCAGTATAAGTCCGAAAACCAGCACTGCATCACCCGGTTATATCGGCATGGAGCTTACCATCAGCGGTGATGGCTATGAGGCTGATGTACCTATAGAGGTTACCTATGACGGTGCGGCATTGGCTACCGACCCCGATGAAACTGACGACGATGGTTCCTTCACGGCTGACTTTACCATTCCTGAGAGTGCTGCCGGCGAGCATACCATAACGGTCAGCATTGATGGCGTTACGGTGGAGCAATTTACCTTTATTATGGAATCCACACCGCCGTCAGTACCTGTGCTGATGTATTACTTCGCGGGCAACAGGACAGAGCAGCCGCTTTCCCTTGATTGGGATTGGTCAGATGCTAATGAACATAGTCTTCCGGTAACTTATAACCTTGAGATTTATACGGTTGAAGGTACTACCGAAATAAAGGTGTGGGATGAGACGGGGCTTACTGAATCGGAATATACCCTGACCGAAGCTGAGAAAGAATTAGAGCCGGTGGGCAAGAAAGCGCCCTACTACTGGCGTGTCAATGCAGTGGATGGTGCCGGCAATATAAGCGCCTGGTCAAATGCCGACTCGTTCTATATTGGCGGCGGCTGGCCAAGCTGGCTTACCTATCTCTTAATAGGGCTGGGGGCATTGGCGGTTTTTGTACTTGCCTTATGGCTGGGCCGAAAAATCGCCTTTAGCTCGTACTAGATAAAAGTTAATCTAAAACTTACTTCCCCCTCTCGTATAGGGAGGGGGAGTTTTTTATAGGCAGTTACTATAACCTTAGACTACCCTTGGCACTGCGTGGCGAATACTGCTGGGCGGCTTCAACCAGAAGTGCCAGGCTCATCAGGAAATCATCGTGTCCCTGTGCCGGGTCGACATAGAAATTTATGGTCTGGTTGGGGCGGAACCGGCTCTTTGCCTTCTCCATCTCAAACCAGAACTACTGATATTCTGGTGAACCATCCCCGGCATACATCTTCAGCCGCCCCGAGTTAATAGCGGCTAAAAGATTAAAACCCAACCGTGACTTTGACTGAGCAGTAAAGGTGAACGGTGTAACCTTCGGGCCTAAAGACTTTTTCAAAAAAGAGCTAACAGGCTGGCCCACCCCGGTGGCATCAACCACCACTTTGCGGCAATGCCAGACGTTGCCCAGAATATCAACCAATTGTGGATATAGCTGGGTATGCTTTTTACCTGTCCACCGATAGTGTTCCACGATATTTACCCGGGGTTGCTTTTGAACTTCATCGGTAATAGAGAAGTCCAGCTGGCCAATGGTAACCACGGTTGAGTCCTGGCGTGGCTTCAGGGCTTTGATTATGGCTCCTTCCTCCTCCTCGGCTTCTCCAGCCAGGTCAATACCGGCAATATAGATCTGGCCAGGCTCAGGGTGGTACTTCCTTGAGTGGTTGCCTGCTAGCTGTGCCCTCTGCTGATAGCTTAAAAAACCGCCACCCCCGTGAATGGGTAAAAGGCGATATTGTGTCAGGAACAGGGGATGGTTATCTCCCAGGCGCTCCTTTTCAGCCTCAACATAGGCTAGATAGTCGGGGTTGCATTTGGCTACTTCCTGCCAATCATATCTGAAGTGGCGCTTAATGCCATCCCTTCTCTCCAGCTCCAGGTTTGTCTGCTTTACCTCCTCAAGCAGGGTAGAATCGTCCCATGTGGTTCCGTAGTGAACCGTGGTCACATTGGTGGTTGCCCCCATCGGCTTGAACTCCTTGGTATATTTCTCTTTGGCAACATCCTGGGATTCGTCTATTTCCAACAGTATATGAGCCGTATTTCCGACCACGTTGGCTGATTCATCAGCAGACAGGAAAATAGCCCGGGCATTGCCCAGCCGGATGATGTAACCCATCTCGGCAGTCCATATATCGGCGAAACCGGTATCGTTCAGCCTGTCTTTTAAACGTATCATAGAGATGACCGTCTGTGGCTTGAAGGTGGGGGCACACTTCACCAGGTTCTGTGGTGTGGCCATGAAAAGGGTTAATAAAAGTAGTTCAAGCTGGGCTGATAATTCATTCTTGCCACCCTGCCGGGCGATCTCAACGGAAAAAGTAAGCCCCTTTTTGGCAAAGACGCTATCAATTATAGCCAGGGCTACTTCCCTCTGGTAGGGGCGGAGTTTGTTAATCAATAGCGGTTCCGATGCCGATGCCGAGCGGGAGGGCAATATCCTTGAGGACGTTGCTTATTGCCTCCTTAAGCCCTTTCCTGTCTTTCTTGCTTATTTTGTACTTGGTGCTGACCAGCTTTGCCAGGGCGTTGGTTGCCTGTGTAATAAGCTTCATATTATTCGGGTCATGCCTGAGAACGGATTTTATCTTTACCCTTAGCAGGGCAATCTCATCATCAATACCATCGACACAGGTGGCTTGCTCAAAGTCAAGCTGTTCCGCCTCATCAAGCACCCTGGAGTAAAAGCCGTGCTTCCTGGCGTTCTGATTGCCCTCTGGCGCACCCCTTTTTCTTTTCCCTACTTCTTCTGGCATATGGTTTCTCTCCTTGGCCAAGGAGCCTGGCAGTAGTCAGGATAATAACGTGGGCTGCCAGGTCCCATCTTTGATTTTCTATGGCTATCCTTAGTAACCTCATAAACCTCTTCCCTGGACTTGATGTATCATTATAATAGCACATATGTTCTATTTATACTACAGGCTTTTGTCATTATTTTGAGACGGTAGATTTGATATTATGCTCCCGTCGCTATAGAATAGGGATTAAAATGGGTATGGCGAGACAGCTTTACCAGCTACAGGTTATTGAGCTTGAAATTGAGTCTAAGGAAAATGCCTTAGCCCGGTGCCTGGGACAACTTGGGCAGAATCAGGCGGTCACTGAGGCTAAAGCCGGGCTCTTGAGTGCCCAGGAGCGTCTTGAGGGGCTCAAGCATGAGCAGCATTCGGCAGAGTGGGAGATTGAAGACCTTGAAACCAAGCTATCAGCGGCTAAAGATAGCCTGTATAGCGGTAGGATAAAAAATCCCAAAGAGCTTGCTAGTCTCCAGCACGAGGTTGAGGGCATGAATAAGATACATGACAAGATAGAAGAAAAGGTGCTTGGGATAATGGAGCAGGTTGAACTGGCGACAGCTGAATTAGATAGCCTGGGCAATAAATTAAAGGCATTGGAGGAGGAGTGGTATGGGGAACAGCAAAGGTTGTCTGCTGAAATAGAACAGCTGAAGAGCTCGCTATTAGAGCTAAAGGGTGAGCGACAGAAGGCTTTGGATGGTATTGACGCTGAGACGGTTGGTTGCTATAGCCAACTCAGGAAACAAAAGGGATTGGCGGTAGCCCGGGTAGAGCAGGGGACCTGCTGTGGTTGTCGTATATCCCTTTCTACTGCTGAGCTACAGCGGGCAAGGGGCGGTAGCCTGGTTAAGTGCAATAGCTGCGGATGTATCCTGTTTATTGATTGAAGTTTACTATGGTGTTTAATAAGGTAATTATACATACGGATGGTGTCTCAAAGAATAACCCGGGGCAGGCGGCTATAGGGGCTACTATAAAGGATAAGCAGGGGCAGCCTATTGCTTCTATATCCCGGCGCATTGGCTGGGCAACCAATAATCAGGCAGAGTACAGGGCAATTATTGCTGCCCTTGAGAAGGCTATAGATTTGGGCGCCAGGCAGGTTACGCTGAATTCGGACTCAGAGCTGGTGGTCAGGCAGATAAACG